>OJKJ01000222.1_pt1 | contig 40635 bp, 27 predicted proteins | sample 1596491 | NCBI WGS metagenome assembly OJKJ01 (sample SAMEA4350160, study PRJEB24818) | metagenome | biome: human; feature: gut; material: faeces | place: Denmark | collected 2013-09 | reverse complement strand
CCAGCTGGTGGGTAGAGATGTTATTGCTACAGAAGCTGATGGCATAGAACGCCGAATCATATGTTATATTAAACAGATGGATGAAAAGGGAAAGGAGCTGAGCTTAGGTCTGGTTAGTCAGATAGTTCAGCATCGAGGTAGTAACGATGGCAACAAATAGTTATTTTAAAGAGAATACGCTGGAGGAACTGATTGATGAAATTAGGTTTGTTTATCAGTCGGACGATCGTCCATGGGTAATTGGATACAGCGGTGGAAAGGATTCAACAACTGTCGTTGAGCTGGTATATAAGATGCTGCTGTCTCTTCCCGATTGGCAAAGAACAAAGACGGTTTATATTGTTTCGTCCGACACTTTAATTGAGAATCCACTTATCAAGATATATCTGAGTAAGATGAATGAGATGCTTGGCGAAGCGGCAAAGAGGGATGGCTTGCCGATTAAATCTACGATGGTAACGCCACCACCAGATAACTCTTTTTGGGCGAATGTAATTGGAAGGGGACTTCCAACACCAAGAATGAACGGAACGTTTAGGTGGTGTACAGATCGATTGAAAATAAATCCCAGTGCAAATTATATCAAAACGATTATCAAGGAAGAGGGGCAGGAAGTAGTTGTTCTTCTTGGTGTAAGAAAAGCAGAAAGCATTGCAAGAAAGCGGAGAATCGAGGGTAGAGAAATTGCTAACAGACTTATGAATAGGCATGAAACGATTCAGGAGGCGTTTGTCTATAACCCGATCGTCGAGCTTACTACAGAAGACGTATGGGATGTTCTATTACGCCTGGATGGAGGCAAAACACCTTGGGGATCCAACAATAATGAGTTAGTTGCATTATATGCTGATGCTGATAGCGGAGAGTGTCCGTTTGCTGGCATTCATGCGGGAGGACAGACACAATCATGTGGTAATTCCCGTTTCGGATGTTGGGTTTGTACTGTAGTTAAAGATGACAAATCTTTAAACGGATTTATTAAGAGCGGTCATAGGGAATTGATTCCGCTTGCAGACTTTAGAACGTGGCTCATGAGTATACGTGGTGAAGATGAGTACCGTGAAAAGAAGAGACGTAATGGTACAGTTTATGAAACTAAAACTGGCGAAATGGGATATGGACCATTCACCTGGGAAGCAAGACAATTGATTTTAAAAAAACTCATTGAGACACAGAAGAAGATGAACTACGAGCTCATAACTATGGATGAACTAAAGGCAATCGATGAAATATGGGATGAGGAATTAGACTTGTCACGAAGAACTCTTGTTGAATTATATGAAAAACTTACGGGAGAGAGATTGTCTTGGCATCAGTATAAAGAGCCTTTGATTGATGCAGAAACAATAGAGGATCTTGAAATGCTTGCAGCAGTAAATGATGTACCGTTCGATCTGGTAAGAAATGTTATTCTATCTATTAATCATAATAAGAATTACTCGAACAAAAGAATAATGAAGGAAGCGCTTGAGAAATTATTGAATCAGCAATGGCTTCATTATGAAGTGCTTAAGGAGATTGAAGATGAAAATAAATAAGATTGTGTTATATAACTTCAACTCCTTTGAAGGATTGAATGAGTTTGATTTCTCAAATACGAATCAGAAGAAAAATATTATTCTGATAGGTGGAAAAAATGGAGCAGGAAAAACTTCGCTCTTTACTGCAATTAAAATTGCTCTGTATGGACCACTTGCATTTGGTTATGTAGGAATTAATCCATACTATATAGCAAAAATTAAAGAGTGTATAAACTCGAAGGCTTTTCAGACAAACAAAGTTGAATCCCGTGTACAAATTACTATTTCTCTTGTGGTTGAAAGAGAAGTAAAAAATTATGAGATAACCAGAGAATGGGATTATAGTAAGCAGAAATTAGTTGAAAATTATAGTGTAAAAGCAGATGGTAAACTTCTTGATGATCAAGAAGTATCATATTTTCAGAATTATCTTCAGGGACTTGTCCCACCGGATTTATTTGAGTTTTTCTTATTTGACGGTGAGGAAATCGGGAGTATTTTTTCAACTAGCACATACAATACTTACGTTAGAAATGCGGTATATACTCTGTGTGGACTTGATATATTTGAAATAATCAGAAAGTATACAGAAGGATACGTGGGTAAGGCGTCTACCGTGGATGAAGCTCAACTTTATGATGAGTATGAAAACTTGAGAGCAGCTGTAGAAAAATTAAAAGGTTCGATAGAAAACATTGACTCAGAACTTGAGATTAAACAGGAAGAATTAGAACGGATTGAAACAGAGCTCATGGAATTAGAAACAGCTTTTAAAAACGCAGGAGGAATCACCGAAGCAGAGAGAAAGAAATTAACGCAGGAGTTCGAAGAGGCAGAGCAAATAAAGGCTGAGACAACAGCTAAAGTCAAGATGTTTGTAGAAGGTTTAATGCCATTTTTTATTGTGAGAGAGTTTACAAAACGAATCTCAGATCAGATGGATTATGAAGAAAAGGGCGAGATTTATTACTATGTTCAGCAAAAGCTGGATCGAGAAGAGATTCAGAAAGTACTTGTAGGATCTGTACCTGATAACCAGGTTGACGCTCTGATGAATATGCTGTTGGCAAAGTTCAAGCCGAAAGGATTTAATGAAAAAACTGAGCCAATTCATGACTTATCAAAAGAGAATACAGGGCGTGTAAATGCAATGATTTCCAGCATTGACGATTTTGATGTGAATGGAATGGTTAATAGTGTAAAACAGAAACAGACGGCTGCATACCGCACAATGGAAATTAATAGAATTTTAAAAAGTGCGATGACAGATGAAGAGTCTGCAAGATTTGCAGAAAGAGAAAATACGTTACTGAGGAAGAAGGAAGAGATAACACAGAAACTTTATGAGGATAGAACTAAATTAGAAAAATTGGATCGTCAAATCGCTGATTTAACCTTGCAGAGGGATCGTGCATGGCAGAATCTCAAAGCTAATGCACAAAATAAGCATGTGTTTGAGTTGAGTTCAGGTTTGGCGTCTATGATGGATTCTTTACTCTCTGGAAAAACAGTAAAAATTAAGAAGGAGTTAGAGCGACTGATAGTAGATAATTTACAACACATCTATAGAAAGAATAACCTGATCACTCATATCGAGATTGATGACGATTTCCAATTTAATCTGTATCAGGATGCAACTTATACAGCGGCGGAACTGGCGTACCTTATGCAGAATCTCGGTAAAGATCGATTTGCATTAACGATTGGTAAGCAGGGGCAGGAAGCCTTATTTGAAAGGTACGATGTAAAGTCTATGGGGAAACTCCAACAGGCTTTATCCTTCGATGTTTCCGATTCTATAGACCTATATAAAAATATTGATTTAAGTCGATTGTCAAAGGGTGAAAGACAGATATTTATACTGTCATTATATTGGGCAATTATTGAGTTGTCGGGACAGGATATTCCATTTGTTATTGATACACCATACGCCAGAATTGATGCGAATCATAGAAAGGAGATTTCAGAAAAGTTTTTCCCTAATATAAGCAAACAGGTAGTTATTTTATCAACTGACGAAGAAATCAATGAAGAATACTATGGGATTATTAAGCCTTATATTGCCAGGGAATATTTGCTGATAAATGATGAAAGTCAAAACAAAACGTCAGTAGAAAATCATTACTTTTTTGGAGCATAACTATGATATTTAGATTAAAAACGTCGAAAAGAAGTCAGGAAATATTTCAGGAGCTGGAAAGTAGAACAAACTATAAACCTTATACGTTGGTTAAGCATGCCATTGCCTGGTCCTTGAAGGAGAATACATCGGTGGCGGATTATAAGTCAGATTCTGATGGCTTGGATTTGAACCGACAGACGATAACCGGAGACAATGAAACGTATTTTAAGGTGTTGATTGAGCAAGTAGAAGGACGATACCTTCCTGAGGATGAATATTTCCCTAAATATGTAAAGGCTCATATTGATCGTGGCAGTGAATTGCTGCTGGATATGTACAATCATGCAGGCTCTGTAGATAAATATGTTCTGCAGGTACTTGGAGTAGGAGACACAGTATGATTTATTTTGATAATAGCGCAACTTCTCCAATGGATGAAGAAGTGTTGGATGCGATGCTTCCATATCTCAGAGAGGAGTATGGAAATCCTTCCAGTAAGTATTATTGTAAAGCGGTAAATGCGTATCATGCAGTGGAAGGGGCTAGAAAATCAGTAGCCCAATTGCTTGGCGCACTTCCGGAAGAAATTATTTTTACGGCAGGAGCCACGGAAAGTACAAATTTTATTATTAAAGGATATCTTGATTATAGACGTTACTATGGCGATGGAAGAAATCATGTAATTACGTCAGTTGCGGAACATAAGGCGACACTAAATACATGCAAATACTTAAATGGTGAAATTTATTCAAATAATGACCCAACAGTGAGCCTTTTTGGTGGCAGGCAAAGTGTGGACAGGGGATATGAAGCTAGCTTTGTAGGAATTACTGATTATGGTGAAGTTACATCGGAGGCAATAGAAAAAGCAACAAAAGGGAATACTGCTTTGGTGTCTGTTATTTACGTGAACAATGAAATTGGAACCATAAGCGATTTATCAAGTATTGCTGACTTCTGCAGGAAAAAGAACATTGCTTTACATTCAGATCTTACTCAGGCTATTGGTAAAATAAAAATAGATGTTCATAAGATGGGATTGGATTATGCTTCGTGTTCTGCACATAAGATATATGGTCCTAAGGGGGTCGGGGCTGCATACCTTAAAAGTGATGCATATGGAATTCAACCGATCACCGCTTTTATGCATGGAGGGGAACAAGAATCGGGATTTCGAGCAGGAACTCTGGCAGTTCATAATATCGTTGGATTTGGAAAAGCAGCCCAGATTGCTATTCGTGACTTTAAAGAAAATGAAAGAAGGCTCAGAGCGTTAGATAAGATGTTAGTGAAAGGTCTTTATGAAATCCAGGGGGTCTCACTCACTAATAAATCTGAGAAGAGATTACCTGGAATTATAAGTATCATTATAGATAGAGACAATTTTAATAATGAGCGATTTATTAAACAGATTAGTGAATATTTGGCACTATCAACTGGATCGGCCTGCAGTGCAGGAGAACCTTCCTATGTGATCAGTGCTCTTGGATTAGAGGAAAAGGTATCTAAGGTGCTTAGAATATCATTAAATAAGTTTACAACAGAGGATGATATTAATCAATTAATAAAAATACTAAAAGAAGAATTGTAGATATAGTGATTGAATTCCTGGCGGGGAGCCGTTGGCGGAACTGATGATTAAGTATGGTATAGACTTTTACGAGTGATCCATATTGGAGGGACGATACATGGCAATTATGGTAGATAAGAAACCTGAATATAAGGGGGAGGGCAGGGTATGGGAAAGCTTTGCTGATAACTTGCCTCCAGAGACAGTTGTCTACAATAATAGAGAAGTAAATGGCAGAGAGTTTGATTTTTGCATTTTGATGAAAAATATCGGTATGATAGTCATCGAGGTAAAAGGCTGGACTGTCACCAGTATTTTTGATGTGGCAGGGGTTGATGAAATTATAATTCAGGGATATGACAAGCCGCAAAAATCGCCTAAAAAGCAAGCGCGTGCCTATCGATTTGGCCTGCTTAATATGATCAGTGATAAATACAATGTGAGTCCATTGATTTTTGATTTGGTCTGTTATCCATATATTTCTAAACAACAGTATTACGATAAAAAATTAGACATGGTTTCTGAAGAGGCATTAACTATTTTTAAGGAAGATTTGGCTGATTCTATGTGCCTTGGTAATAAGTTGATTAAAGCGTATAACCAGAGTAAATCGATTCCTCATGTCGAGATGGATGAGATATTGCTGGAGAAAATCAGACAACATTTTGAACCTTATTTACAAATGGCGAAACCACGGGCTCTTAGTAATCAGTCACCTTATTCAGCAGTAGTTGTGAGTGCTAAGAATTTGAATAAGAAACAGATTCATGAAATTGTGAATAGGTATTTGACGGGGACAAAAACTATTTTATTTGTTTCATCAGAAGATATGGCAGATACTTTTCTTTATGTTCTGGAAGGCGAGCTGAATGAAAAGGGGATAGTCATTGACAAAAATAATTTAAAACTTAGATTAGATGCAAATAATGAATTTGCAATGAAGGGGAACTCTTTTCGAATTTTTAACTTGGAATTATATGTGCTTGATAGCCTGTCCGATTATTTGGATGGTACTGTGACCATATTAGAAGGTGATTGTACTGCTGAAGAAAGGCAATTGCTGAAGATATTAGCTGGAAAGAGTTCCTTTAATATTCAGCAGTATTTTATAGAACATGCATCTACTGAAAAGAATATTCTTGTTAAAGCTGGGGCCGGTACAGGAAAAACATATTCAATGGTTTCGCGTATTGCGTACTTGTGTAACAAATATGAGAATCCAACGATTAACTTAATCGATGATGTTGCCATGGTGACGTTTACAAATGATGCTGCCGATAATATGAAAAATCGTCTGAAGCAGTTGTTTACTAATTATTTTATATTAACGACGAATCCGAAATTTTTGAGGTATATTGAAAATATAGATTTTATGAGAATTTCTACGATACATAAATTTGCCAGAGAAATAATCAAAGAGACTTCTATGCAGATGGGGCTTGGGGATAATTTTGCCATAACATCGGGTGATTATGTAAAAGGGCAGATTTATGAGAAGTACCTGAATGATTTTATTGCCAAAAAGGAAAGTGAAAACCCTAATTTTATCAATGAAATAAAACTCCCATTATATCAGTTTAGAAGGATGCTGGTTGAATTTTCTAATCAACTATATAATAAAAGCATTGATATAAAGAAAATTCAAGAGGATGAGTTAGGACACGCGCCTGTATTGATGCCATTTTTTAACGAAATAATAATGGATGTAATGATAGCGGCTGAGAAGGAGTACGAAGATAAGATACAGGAAAGTAATAAGATTGATTTGCGTGAAACGATGATTATGCTTAATGATGTGATCAATCAGGAACAGGAAAAAATACATCTTGAGTACAAGTATATATTTATTGATGAGTTCCAGGATACTGATGATACTCAGATTGATTCATTCTTAAGAATCCAACAACTGATAGGAAGAAAATGTAATCTTTTTGTCGTTGGCGACTTGAAGCAGAGTATCTATAGATTTCGAGGAGCTACGATTAGTGCTTTTAAGCGATTGAATGCAACTATGGATAGTTGGGAAGAGCATACGATAAATACAAATTATCGTACAGACTCTAGATTGCTTAAAATTATGGATGAGATATTCCGGAGGCTGGGGACCCGCAATTGGTTACCATATACCTATGACAGTGACCATCTGATTAGCAATTTGAATAAAGGCCTAGAAGAAGAGGAACTCTTTCAATGCATTCCCTATCATGGAAAGAATAACGAACAGTTAAAGATCCTTGTAGAGCTGTTAAAACAGGAAAAGGAAAAGATCCTTAGGCTTGAGAAGGTTAGAAAGTTAAGTGAAGAAGAGAAAACGATAGCTATTCTGGTCAAAGAAAACTGGCAGATAGATACCATTGTAAGAGGATGTAAGGAATTAAATCGTGAGATTGAGATTGAGACGAAAGTTGGAGGGGATTTGTATCAGCTTGAGTCGACAATTGATTTCTGCAAGCTTTTGCTGGCATTGACAAATTCTGATGACCCGGTTTACCTGGTTAATTTTATTGAATCTAACTATGTCGCTGTTGATTTGAACTATCAGGGCCTCCAGAATTGCGATAAGAAAAAGCAAACAGAAATACTGACCGCTATACTGGACGAATATTTTAAGGTAAAAATGGATAAAACATGGCATAGTTTGGTGGTATATGTGCAGACGAATCCCGTGCTAGTTGTATTGAAAAATATTTTTGAATCCCTTCAGCCCTGGCATACATATAGTGAGGATACCGAAAAACAGCGATTTTATAAGTCAAACTATGAGCTCTTAATTGAGAAAATTATAAAGGCATATAGCGTGGATTATCTGACGTTGACAGTAATAATAAACTCTACACAAATCAATATTTTGACTAAACAGCAGGAATTAGCTCGAAGTGTTAATAAGGATGAAACAGGTATCAGGTATTTATGTACCACGGTTCATAAGGCAAAGGGCCTTGAATATGGCACGGTAATATTACCGTATACTGGGCAGGCTATTGATAACCTGGTAAAAGCAATCACTGATGTGAACTATACCGATTCTAAGCTGGCTTATTTAATTAAGGTTGATGAAAACAAGAAGGATTGTAATTCCAACTATAATTCACAGGAAGAAATCGGTCAGAGAGTTTGTGAAGAAGCCAGGGTTCTTTATGTCGCCCTCACAAGAGCTATGAGAAACTGTATCTGGATGAAGGACGTAGATAAAAAGTCAAATATGAGTTGGAGCAGTTTTTTGGAGGGATAGATATGCCATTTTCTATTTATACATATAGTAATCCATATGAAATAAATAAAGAATTATATTGGGATTTTATTAAGAATTGTCCTCATTTCTGTGTATCACAAACGATGGCTAATGGAATGATAGAAACCTATGAGGAGATGACAGCAGGAAAAGTTTCCACGGTCGGAAATCTGGTTAATAGCCTCTTTCCTTATTGGGAGAGTACCGAGTGTAAAATTAAGCAATATACAGATATTGATAAGGCAATAGGTAGACTGGAATTTCCGGAAAATGGAGATAAGGTTCGCCAATCTCTTCGATTTAACAGGAAAGATTTAAGTAACAGTCTTCGAATTCTGTTTGAACTGGATATGAACATTGAGGAGATGCGAGTTGATTTAATGTCAGAGGAACAGAAACATTTAATTCGTTTGTATCGGATAATCAGAGAGACTGATATGATTCATGACTTTAATTTAAAACGGCATTTTACCAGAGTCGAAGTTGATGAAGCTATCAAACAAGGAATGATTCTGGAGCGGGATAATGTTGATTTTAGCACTGTTGATATTGATACGATTGTAATCCATGGTGTTCATCAGTTTTCGCCAATGATACTCCAGACGATTGAACTGGTTGCAAAATACAAAAGGGTAGTGCTGTTGTTTAACTACCAGCAGCAGTACAAGAATGTATACCAGACGTGGATTGATGTCTATTCATCTTTCGATTTGCCGATTATAAGCCAATTTATTAATGAGTTCAAGGCGAATCCATTACTTTCCAATAGTTATAGTGGCAATCTTCTTGCTGACAAATTATCCAATTTAATTGAAGGCCATCCGGAAGAGAATGACATAGAATGTCCAATCGAGATTATGGAATTCGATAATAACACAGAATTTGCCGGTTATGTAGCTAATATTTTTGAGGATGCTTTGAAGCGTCAGGAGCAGGACACAGAAAATAAACGATCGACACTTTATTATATGCAAGAGCAGTTCTATGCGGCCAATAACAGTGTGAATGATATTCTGAAAATATATTATCCTGGACAGTTTGGAGAGCGGCATTTCCTTACATATCCTATAGGACATTTTTTCTTGTCTATTACAAATATGTGGAATGCTGAGGAAGGCGGTATTCGAGTCGAGAATATGAATGATATTGCTGAGTGTTTAAACTCTGGATTTATAAGGGAAAAAACACCAGGAAGTTTGTATTCGATTTTTAACCGGACGAAAGAATTTTTTGTAAGGGCTAAAACGATTGATCAGATCATGGATCTTTTGGGCAAATTGAAAAAAAGAATTGCAAAAGCTGAGAAAGATGAAGCTGAAAAAAGAATTGTCAGCAGACTGGTCTATTTTGATGTAACGGTAGAAGAAATAGAAACGTTGGTGATTGCTCTCATGCAGTTAGATCAAATAACGAAGCTTTTCTATGAGGATTTTGAAAATACGGCGAACAATTTCAAGGAGTTTTATAAAAGAATAAAAGAATTTTTGGAGACCCGGGTTCTCGGAGCAGAGGATTTGGAAGAGGAATTCAGAGATGTGGTTAAAAGAGTGCTTGTTCGTTTGGAGGAGGTAGATAAGATAGATGCGAGCGGATCTTTTGATGTTTTGAAAGAAACTATGGCATATTATCTTAAGCAGGAAAGTAAGAAGGGGCTTAGTGCAAATTGGATAGTCAGAGATTTTGAGCAGATTGATGGAGATATTCTAAAGAGTAGAAAACAAGATAAAGATACTATATATCACTTTGCATGTCTATCTGATAATGATATGAATGTTAGTGGCAGAGAACGTTTTCCGTGGCCGCTGGATGTTAATTTCTTTGAGGTCGCCCAGGAGCCAATTGATTGGAAGTATCAGGTATATGTCAAGTCTAGAAGAGAGTATAAAAACTTTAAGAGATATGCGTTAATCTATGGCTTGCAGTTTAATCGTGTTAAATTCAAACTTAGCTATGTGAAGAATGTGGATGATAAAGAGAACGAAATGTATTACCTGCTGAAAATTCGAGGGGCAAAGAAAGTATACTTAGATAATAAGCCGGTGTTAAGCTTATCTGAAGTGACGAAAAATGCCTTGCCTCAATTGGACGCTGCGAATAATTATGGCCAGTATGATTATTTCCGATATAAGATATGCAAATACAGATTCCTTCTTGAGTCAACAATTGAAAAGAAGGTTGTTTACAGGGACCATTTTCTCTTATTGAAATATCTGGAAATATTACTGGAGAATGCTGCAAGAATAACATTGCAGGGACAGTTAGCTACAGAAGATGTTCTGCTTGATATACTGAATAATGAGTTTAAGAATCTGGAACGAAAGTTTGAATTTATTAAGGACATGCATACAGAACGCATGGATGTGGTCACTAATGCTAAGAACTATCTGCTAAATAGTGTACTAAAACAAAGAATTACATTTCCAAAAGTAAGTCCAAGCGACATAATATACATGAAAAAGAAGGAAGAGTTTATCTATTTGCAGCTAGGAGAGAAGGAAGAGAATTTTTTTAGTAATTTTAGAGAGGTTCTTCAGGCGGATATTGTTGACAGACTGAGTGGTGATAGAGTGGATGCTGCTGGTTATCCAAAGTCATGTGGTGATTGGTGTCAATATTGTGCAGTGAGAGAGATTTGTTTGGAGCCATATAGGTATAGCGGGAATTAAATTCAGGGATTATAATTGCGAAGGGATGAAAGTATGCTGTTAGAGAAGATGTATGTACGCTGCCCGATTGATTTTGATATGATCAATCCGAGAGATTATTTAATGGGACAGACAATAAAGATAGATAGCTTTGCAGATACAATTGAGGTTGTATTTCATGACCCCTTTAATTACAGAGTATATTATGATACCTTTCCTAAGACGGCAATACTCCCATCATCACTGGTATACCGCTGTCAGTTCTTTATAGGCTCGATAGTTCTTTACAAGAAAGAGAAATATCAGGTGATCGCCTGCGTAAAAAATGAAGATCGATATTATGAGTATTATATTGAAAATGTTTATGATAAGAGACTAATTCGAGTGCTGGAGAACGAAGTAGTCGCTCCATTTACGGTTGGAAAAGTTGATCCAGCCTTTCAGTTGCAGAAATATGAGTTTCAGAATCCATGCTGGCTATTTGGAAGGACTATTGTTGCAAAAGTAATGAAGGTCCTTGATAATTCTATTTATGGGTTTAAGGAATTGGCTGGTTGTAAAATTTTTCTGATGCCTCATCAGCTAAAAACGATCATGCGATGCCTGCAAGAAGATAGATGTAGATATATGTTGGCAGATGAAGTTGGTATGGGAAAGACCATTGAAGCTGCCGCTATATTAAAGGTTTATTTTGCAAGACATAGTAAGATAAAAACGCTGATTGTGGCACCAGGTTCCTTACTTGAGCAATGGAAAACTGAGCTTTTCTTAAAGTTTGATTTATATGAGGGAGAAAACGAAAACAATAACCATATAAAATTTGCCGAGATTGAAAAAGCCTCGGCTTATGATGCCAATGAAGGTTGGGATTTTATTATTATTGATGAGGCACATAGGCTTCTCAGATGCCAGGAGCGTTATGAACTATTTCACAGATTGAGTAAAGATACGAATAATCTTTTACTGCTTAGTGCGACTCCTGTGCAACAAAAACGTGCAGATTATCTGGATCTTTTGCGTCTTATTCTTCCTGATAAATATGACTGCTGTACAAGAGAGAAATTTGATGAACTGGTTGAAAAACAAGGCAATATAACAAAGGCAGCAGCAATGGTGTTATCTAATATAGAAGATCTTGATGAAGTGATTCGAAATTCGAATGAAGTGGAGAAAGATCCTCACGATGATGAAGATAGTGAAGATTTCTTCAGCGATATTCAGAGCGGTTTTGGGAAACTCTATAAAATAATTAAGGACGATATGTTTCAGAAACTGTATGAGAAGGCGGACTTTGACGATGAAGATATGGGAATTCATCATTTTAAGGTTGCAATATCATATCTTTGTGAAAATTATCAAATAGAGAAGAATATTATTCGGAATCGGCGCGATACATTGGAAGACTTGCCTGAACGACAGTTGATTTCTCTTCCCTATGCATTGAATCCAGATAAAAATTTTTATGAATATGGTACCTATCAGGAACTGGTAGCCTGGATTACCGAGAAAAAAATTACAGAAGAAGAATTCCAGACAAATTTCAAACCATTATTCGGCGCCTTTTTCAGTTCTCCATGGGCCTTTGAGAAAGAATTGGATAAGGCTGCAGAAAGCAGTAGTGTGATTGTCCCAGAAAGTCTGAGAGAAAATATACGTAGATGGACCATGTATGAAAAGGATATTGTAGATCATATTGCGGATGCTTTAGATGCGCCGGAAGATTATTCTTCAAGAATTATTCAGACCATGTATTATATTGATGAATACGCAGGTGATGCAAAGACAGTTCTTTTTACTGACTATAAGGAAACGTTTGAGGTATATGAGTCTGTGCTGATGGATTTTTATACCAAAGAAGGTTTTAGCTGCTTTAGGAAAGGCATGAGTTCGGATGAATTGGAAATGAACGTGTGTAGATTCCAAAACGATAGAACCTGCACCATTATGCTTTGCGATGAATCAGGTGGTGAGGGAAGAAATTTTCAGTGTGCTGATTTTGTTGTTCATATAGATCTGCCATGGGATGCAAATGTTATTGAACAGCGAATAGGTCGCCTTGACCGTATGGGAAGAGGGCGCGAAAGACCTGTTGTGTCGGTTGTTCCTTATGCAGAGGAATCGTTGGAAGAAGAACTGCTCAAATTCTGGGATAGTGGGCTTAATATTTTTAAGCATTCGTTAAGCGGACTCGAAATTATTATGAATGATATCAATAATGCTATCGTGTCAGCAATCATAAAAGACTTTAGGTTTGGCCTGACCAATGAGATTCAGAACGTGATTGAAAGATCTGCAAAGTTAAAAGAAGAAGTTAGGGAAGAGCAGCACTTTGATACTGCCGCCTACATTTACAGACCAATGAACCAGGAACTTATCAGCCTGGTTAAATACTATAACAGAAATGAAAATAAGATGTTTGCGGAGGCCATGCTTCAGTGGGCGATGCTTTCTGGTTTTAGGAATGTTGAAGAAAAGGATGAGATTGTTAGCTTTAATGATCATTCTTTTTCTACAAAATCTGCAGAGAATTCTTTGTTGGTTCCGCCAGATTGGGATACATACTTTGCCAGGAGGCAAAATCTATTTCTGAGCAAGATAAAGGAGATGAGAAATGATAAGATTTCAAAGAATACATCTCATAATAGCCGATCTATTGAAGGTACCTTTAGTCGAAAAAAAGCTATAGAGAATGACTATATTCATTTCTTTGCACCAGGAGATGATATTTTCGACTGTATTGTAGATAATGCAATGAGATCGTGCCGTGGACAGGCAGCTGCATTTGCTATGAAGGCAGATATTAATTGGATTGGCTTGATCTATACCTGGTCATTATATCCAAATGAGAAACTTTTGATTGAAAATGATGTACCTTTGACATATTTAAGTAGTTTCAGAAATTATCTGGCTGTAGAGCAGGTGCAGATTCCAGTTAAGCTTCACGCAGAGGCTGAAATTCCGGCTGATAAGGTAATCAGAGCTTATAATTTGATGCTGCAACGTGACTTTGAAAGCAGTAAGGATGAAATTGATCATTTGGGAAGGAGAAGCAGGCAGGATGGGTTTATGGGCATTTACAGACAACATCGGGCTTCCAATGTAGATTATTTCAAAACACTTTATCCGCAGGAACGCTGGGAAGATATTGTCAGGAGATCAAGAGCATTCAGCAAAGATAAGGCCCTCAAGTTGTTAAGAGAGAGGTCTCATATTTCAGAGGCAAAAACAGAAATGGATAGAATTTTGACATCAATGATTGCTACTGCAAAATATTATGATTATATTCCGGAAGATTATACCAAGATGAAAGCAATATACGATGTTGTTTGGAAGAGTTTAGCGAAACCTATGGTTAGACTTGAGTCTGCATGTTTTGTTTGGATGGTGAAATATTAATGGATAAAGAAACTATCGAAATTTATGTTGAAAAATATCTGAACGGTGAGACATTAGAACAGATGCCAAAATTGACGGGAAGTCAAACCTCGTTAGATATATTTTATTATCATACAGCTAAACGACTTATTTTTTCGTACGATAAATATAAAAATGGCAGGGCAAGTGCTGCTGTATTTTTGATATCTTTACGCAATTATCTTTTGGTATTTCAGAATGAGATATTAATATCGGATAGCGATGTATTGTCTGATAATGTATATGGAATTATTAAAAATGCATCAGGAAAATTTTATGCTGTACTAGAGCTTCCAGAGTATATCAACCCTGATTTTGTGAATCAGGCATATCAAAGACAAGGTTTACAGCAAGAAAATACTGGATTAGATGGTGTCTTTTACGGTACAAATGCATTTATATATGGACTCACAAAGTACAAGAAATTCAAATCATTGGAACAGAAACTGGCAGTGTTTGGTGCATTAAATACACCAGAAGGATATACAGCGCTTATCTCACTTCCAACGGGTGGGGGAAAGAGCTTAATTACGCAGACCATGGCATATCAGCAAGATGGCCTTACGATTGTTATAGTGCCAACGGTGTCACTGGCCATTGATCAGGTGAGAACTGCAAGGAATACGATAAAGCATAATACAGATGCGGAAATATTCTGTTATTACAATAGAATCGGAGCGGAACGTAAGCGTGCTTTGAGAAATGCCATCAAGCAGGAAACTGCCAGGCTGTTATTTATCTCCCCAGAAGCCTTGATTCGTAATTTGGAATTTGAAAACATAATAAAGGAAGCGAATCGTAAGAAGTATCTGAATAATCTGATTATAGATGAAGCACATATTGTTATAGAGTGGGGAGATTTTTTCCGGGTAGATTACCAGTGTCTTGAACCATGGAGAAATGAACTTCTTGCTTCCAATGCGCAACTTAGAACCGTGTTACTTTCTGCTACATACACAAGAAATGCAGTAGCAAATCTAAAGCAGATGTTTGCTGCCCAGGGAAAATGGATAGAAGTGAGATGTGATGCGCTTAGACATGAACCAAGGTTTATTCTGGTGAAAACGAATAGTTATACTGATAAAAGGCACAAGATGGTGGAACTTGTGAGGAAGCTCCCTCATCCGATGGTTGTATATGTAAGTTCGCCGAAGGAAGCGGAAGCAATCAGAGGTATTTTAGTGGAAGAGGGAATTAATAGCCTGGAGACTTTTACAGGAGTTACAAGGTCAACAGAGAGAGAGAGGATAATTAAGGATTGGTCTGAGGACAAGATTGACCTGATGATAGCAACATCAGCTTTTGGAGTTGGTGTTGATAAGAGCGACGTTAGAACAGTTTTGCATCTCTATATCCCAGATACACCGAATCAATATTATCAGGAACTTGGCAGAGGGGGAAGAGATGGTTTGGTGAGCTTGAGTGTTATGTGTATCAATCCAGTGTCTGATATTGATTCCGCCTATAAACGAATGAATAAAGTACTCATCCCTGATAAAATCTGGGGACGTTGGCTTAGTATGTACAGAAGTCCCACATCATCCTGGGTTGAGGGAATGGTGACTTTGGATACAGCGATTAAGCCCATTTACAATGTAATTGATGATGACGATGACGCAAGCGATATTGATGTCCAGTGGAATATTTATGTAATCCTGTTACTGCGCAGACATAAACTTCTGACTATCAAATCAATGAAGTACGACCCGAAGAAAGAATGCCATTTGATTCGAGTACATATTTTGGATGATGTGTTAAGAAAAGAAGTAACGCAGGCACCACAAATTATTAGAGATATAAGAGATCGGGAGGCAGCAGGATTCGAGACTGAGATAAAGCGACTTAAGAACGGAATTGATTTTTGCGAAAGAGTGTGCTGGTCTGAAATGTTTAATTCAACCTATGATAAGGTTTCTATGTACTGTGGGGGCTGCGGGAAACACATTAACCCGGAAATGATGGAAGAGGGAAAGTTTCCACTTTTGATGCCCGTCAAAGAGCCAATAAAAACAGTATCTGTTGAATTAAATAAGATTTGTCAGGGTGAAAAGGAAGTTCTTCTTATTGGAGACGAAGAGGATTATTCATTAATAAACAGATATCTAAATGCCGGAGTAGAAGTTATCGTAACTAATGATGTGACAATTGATCATAACTTTGATTTGATATTAAATATGAATAAGCGAAGTAATGTTATGATAGTGGGAAGTAAGGAATATCGGGAACTTTGTAAGTTGTCGGCTGGATATTACATTTCCGGCGGTGTTGTTGCCTTATACAATGCAGATGCGGATAAATTATTTGATTATTGTAGCACATTAAGAAGATATCGAAAAGATAATATGCGGTTGATCCATATTGTTAAAGAGGACTACTTTATTCAGAAGAAACAAAAACCATTGTCTGCAATGATCGATGGACCAAAGATAGATAGTTATATTTTGGAAAGGATGTAGATATATGTTTGGAAATAGAATGAAACCGTCTGCGATACCTGAAAGAGTGTATGTTCTGTGTAAGGAAGTTTCAAGTAAGCCTATATCTGAAAATATATTAAGAACATCACTTGAGCCACAAAATTTAGGTGGTAAAACACAATATTTTGGTGATGTTAGAACCGCTGCGGAACAACTTCAACTGATTAGCACAAAGGAAGATAAAATTGCCTTAGCAGTTGAGAGAGATGTTGTCAATTCTATGGACAACATGAGGCATTATGTTAACATGCATTTAGAGATGCTTTCTGACGGATTGTTCTACAAGGTTACCCAGGGGTATTTAGATATGGGAACAGAAATCCTGAATTACAATAGTGTTTCAAAGATGAGCGATATTTTTGGAAAAAAAATCGGAGAAAAGATTGTTGAGGAAGATATGCGTGCATGGAGGTTCTGGATGTCTTTCCTTGGTTTTGGATATATGCATGATTACCAAGCTGGTGCTGCAGGTATTCTCCTTCCGAACACAGCAATATTTATTCGCGATATTATTGAAGGTTTAAAGCTCAAGAAAAAGACAGAGTATAGAATTGATGAGTTTGTTTCTACTATTCAACCGTATGCCAATATTGTGTTATGCGATGCAGTTGTTTCAAGATCCTTTAACTATGGGGTCTCTAACGGAATCAGGATGCTGCATGATTTAGGAGTGATTAAAGCAGAACATCGACTTGATGCACAGGAAATATGGGGATTGCATCCGTGTGAGGGGCATGATTTAGAAAACACGGTAACTCATATTACGATAGAGGGGTAAATATGAATTCAGAAATTGCTAAACAAAGACTGTCAGAAGTAATCCGTATCGATACGATTACAAGTTCATACGGCGATTTTATGGCTACGCATGTGCCATTTAAGCAGATACAACTTCAGAAAGAATATAACGGAAGTACAATCAGCACAAAGCTTTATACCGAGGAACAGATTTACAATAAAATTGTTCTCAATCCCAGGGATCAGCATCAGTTTGTATTGGTAATCGGTTCGAGCGGTGCTGGAAAATCTCATCTCATCAGATGGTTTGACGCAAAAATTGAAAAGCATAAGCCCGAAAATGAGGTGGTTCTTTTTGTGCGGAGAAGTGATAATACGCTGAAGGGTACCATTAAGCAGCTGCTTGAGAAACCAGAAGTAGCATCGATTAAAAATAAAGATTTATATGACAGGCTTATTACTGCAACATCTACTATAAGTGAAAGTAAATTAAAGAATGCCATTTATCATCAATTTATTGAGGAAATTGAAGATGATAATGGAGAAAATGTTGATTATATTAATAATGCGGATAGAAAAAGAATCGCGCCTCTTTTAAATAATGAGTTATTTAAGAAGCGTATGATGGCTGATGATGGTCCGATAGAAAGAATTTACTCAAAGGTAGCTGAAAGTAGTATAGCCGATAATCGTGATATTTTACCGGAGTTTTATCCGGAGGATTTTTATGTGGATATAGCCTTTTGCGATAAGGTTCAGTATGACGGCGGCGATAAAAAGGCGGTTCGCTTGCTCGAAAAATTTTATGTAGAACCGGAATTGGCGGAAGCAGTGGCAAAGTATTTAAATGCGATGGTTGATATCGTTATCCAAAGCTGTGCAGGATTGGAGCCTGGAGACTTTGAGCAGGTTTTTAAGGAAATTCGTAAGGAATTGAAAAAGCAGGGAAAATCTTTGACCTTGCTGATAGAGGATATTACCGCATTTACGGGAGTGAATGAAGCTCTTTTGAATGTATTGACGACGTGGCACACTGGTGATTATGAGCAGGAAGAAATGTGTAGGATTTCTTCTATCATAGGGACTACAAGTGAATATTATAAGAGTAATTTCCGTGATAATTATAAAGATAGAGTGACACAGTTTGTTGTAATTCCGGATGACATATTTGGAGCAAATGAAGATGATCTCTGTGAGTTTGTGGGACGATACTTAAATGCCATGTCTTTACCAAAAGAGATTGTCGATGCATGGGCATCAGAAGATGCTTTGGGTGCAACGTTACCTTTACATGAAGTGAAACAGGGAAGTGGTTGGGATACTGCATACACTGCTGAGGGAAAGGAATTGAATCTGTTCCCATTTTCGCGCAGGTCCATTGTATATCTTTATAATAATATTCTTCAGGAGAATTATAGAACGCCTCGTTATTTGCTTAGGGATGTTGTTGAAAAGACAGTGCGTGATGCGCTCTGGAATTTTGAAAATTTCCCTGGTTTCAAAATTGTTAATACAAATATCAATTCCAATCTCAGGGACGCCATTCAAAAGACCGGTGTATCGAAGGAACAGTTTGAGAGAATGTATCTCTTCATGTGTGTATGGGGGGATGCATCTACCGATATTTATGAGGACAATGGAGTTACATATATTTCCGGTCTATCTACAAAAGTATATGAGAACATGGGCTTCCCTTTCATTAGTGGTAAGAAAATATCTGAGAGACCGACACAATTGAAAGCTTTGCAACAGCCAGCAAAAGGTCAGGAGAGTAGGAATTCTGTTGTGAAGACGGCGGCACAATTAGCGGCTGAAAAAGAATTACAGGCAGAGAGGGCACAGCTCAATGAAAGCTTGCTGGCAATTGAGAACTGGATTGCTGGAGGTACCATCAATGTAGGGGCGACTACTGGGAATGTTGTTCTGATTTCCAAAGCGAGAGAAGATATGTGTAATTACCTCTATTCTGCTATTGACTGGCAGGCGGAAGGCGTTTCAATGGATAACATTGATAAGATTAAGAAGGTCAAGGAGCGCCTTGTGGGGTTTGAACGTCAGAAACGAGGCACAGAACTGATGTTTTATAAGCTTCCAGCAGATAGAGAAACTCAGGTAGTGATAGAAGCATTTCTTGAGTGGAATATTCTTGGTAAAAGAAGCTGGAATTTTAATGGCTCAGATAAGAGCGTATATCGTGTACAACTTTGGACTGAAAAGATCAAGAAGCCATTGATAAAGGCAATTACGACATTCGAAAATCGAGATATTGATTATTTCAAGTGCGCAATGATGTCAGAATTTTACAGGATTATTCTGTTTGGTTTATCGAAGGCAACTACAGTGGATGGATTAGAAGCTGAGCATATCCTAGGGAATAATATTTGCAATCCCGGAGTTAATTCTCATTCTGATGCGTGGAATTCTTTACTGGGAATAATAACCAGAAATGAAAATGATAAGATAAATCGGGAGACAGTGATTCAGTATTGCAATGTTATTCAGGGGGAAAGCCATGTGCAGGTTTTTTTGGACCGGGATAAGTTTGACTCGATGGTCAGGGCAGTAAAGAATGAAAAACTAACACTCGACACTGCAACGTTGGATTTAGTAGATCCGGTTAAGCCACGGCGTGATGCAAGAGACTTTTTACACAGTATATTAGATCGTTTAGATAAAGTTCAGGAAGATGAGCTTGCTAAAGCTGCTAATATTATGAATACGATTAAGGACAATTTCGGGACTACGCAAATAGATGATGAAGACATTGAAGATATGGTTGAGAAAATTGTTGAGTTCTATAAAACTGCCGAGAATGGTAAGCTTCCAGGAAAATATGATCAGGGTCTATTTGATGAGGTCAAAAAGTATTCCAGGTCAATCAGTAGGGCAATTAAAGAAATCACAAATGCACAGAAGGCGCCCAGCGCGATTGACTGTATTCTCGCATTTTCTCAGGACCCGATTCGCAAGGTGGAAAGACTGGAAACGTTATTAAAGAAAGTTGTTGCAGATATCGCGAAAGTGCAGATAGAACTTGAAGTAAGAAAAGCCAAGTTTGGCGGTGGCACCTCGGCAAACGGAGATGATAAGGTCTTTGAAAATGAAAAGATTGTTATCCGCGAGTGCGACAGGATAATTGCCAAATTGGAGGGAACAGTATGCTGATTGATACATTAAATGAATGCATAATTGATATGAAGACTATCTATGAACTGGAGACTGTGTCGGCGGACTCAAAAAAGCAGGCGATAGCAGATTATAATTTTAAGCAGCTTGTAATGAGCCTTAAGCAAACAATATCAGAGGTTAATCTTGCTGTTGATAATTCTGACTTCAAGCCATCGATTCAGGTGGTTAGTGCTTTAAAGAGCCTTCTTGGTGCCTGTGATAAGATCATACAGACTGGCGCAGCAAATAATGCGACAACTACATATATTAATTCTGAATCAAAGAAATTGTATGCAGCGATCGGAAAGGAATGGGGAGAGTATTATACAAAATCTACTTCCAGCATTTTGAGTCTTTTGGATACAGTAAAAGGGATATTATCCAATGAAGAGAAAGCCAAATTTGCTGCAAATAAAATAAAGAAGGCTGCTATCTGGAATGCAACCATAGACAATTATCATTATCTGGAACAGGGGCTGGCTGAGGCAAATCAAATTCTGGATGATTTGGATATCGATAGGAATTCTGATATTTTGTCATTTCTTAAACTTGTCAGTGATGGTAATGCTACTATAAAGAACCTCACGGATGAGATTCTTGCATGGATTAGGGCTGAGAATCTTGAAGATAAAATGTTCATTAAATTCTAGGCAGATATGGAGAGTGGTGTATGGAAGAGTTATTTAGATATGATTGCAATTTGAATATTGAAAGCTTTATTCATATGCTGGATGAACCGACAGAATGTTATAAGTTCTATTGGTTAGATTCTATTATGCAGTTGCTCGCACGGGATAAGATAGAACTAACTTTTGGCAATGTGATATCCGGAATGATTGCAGATGCATGGTATTCTGTGACAGAGTATCATTTGAGGATGGGTACGAAGGATGGGCATGGTAATAGTGTAAACAGTATTGAGAGAGCTGTGAAAAAACTTAATTCTTTGAACTGTTTAGATCATATGGCTGATAGAGATACTGTGATGTCAGTGATTGAAAGTCAAGAAAAATTGATTCATGACGAGAAGTATCAGATTTCTAAGAATGTTCCGTATCGGTTGTTGTCGTCCTTTATGCCTGAAATCGGCGGTAATGATCCGCTTTGGGATCAGAAAAAAAGATTGATTGCTTATATAGAACTAATAAATAAGAACAGCTGCCTTCCGTATACTATTGGGTGTGAAAAGGGACTAAACAGGAGAATTTATATAGATAGTAAGTGGAGAAAGTTTCTTTGTGATAATATGGTTTCTATTCGGGGGTGGATTCAGATGAAGAAAATTAAATATCTTCAGGATCGAAATCCCGGAGTACCAGGAATTATTTATAAGCTTGATCCTGAAAATGAGAAGCAGAGAAAGTTACAAAATGTCAGAAAGCTATGGGCGTCAGTGATCGAAGTGACACCAGTCCGGGATATTTATTCGGATATGTATCTTGGAGCAAATGGCTATGAAATCGATCATTTTGTACCATGGTCCTATATTGTAAATGATGAAATGTGGAATCTGATGCCGGTTCATGGAGCGCTTAATTCAAGTAAAAGGGATAAGCTTCCAGATTGGGATAGATATTTTATTAGATTCGCTCAAAATCAATTTGTACTGAATGAGACAGTCTATGCGTTTCCAGTGATCAATAAGGCATTCCTAAATTGTCAGCGTGATAATCTTAATGCTTTATGGTCTATGGAAGAATTATATGTTCCTGGGATACGACAAGATAAGTTTATCAAAATTTTGAAGGATAGACTGAAGCCAATTTATGATTCAGCCCATACTCAGGGGTATGGAATCTGGCTAGCAGGATAAAAGCATCGGCTATGTTTGTTACAAACATAAAAGTTTGTAACAAACATAGCCATAATTATATCACATATAAAAAGCTAAATAAAAAACTCATTTCAGTAAAATGTTTTTATAAATAAAAATGTTTTTTGAAAAAAGACAATAAGTAGTTGACAAACATGCCAATGTTTGCTAAAATGATTTTTATCAAAGAATGGGAGAAAAGACTATGGTCACGATTGGAGTACAAAAAGCAAAACTTGGCAGTACCGTCTATTACATAGGGAAAATGCGTGCAGGGGAACTTATAGACAATGTGGGGTTTGCAGCAGAACTTCCTGAGTGGAGTGAAATGACCGCTGATGAGAAGATGCAGCGGCAGCCGGATTTAACCAGAGTTATTAATGAGATTGTTCCATATGTTATAGATGACCCAGATCGATTCTTTAATAGTTTGATTATTGATGTTTTCTCGGGATACGATGAACTGGAGTTCGAACCAGTATCACAAGTGGCAAAAGATTTACCGAAAGCATATCAATTGCAGATGAAAGATATGGGCTTTTTGACATTGCCAGGCAAAGAACGACTGATTGCCCTTGATGGTCAACATAGGTTGCTTAGTCTTCGCATTGCCATCAGGGGAATAAATGGCTTACCGGCTGGTTCTAAAGTGCCATCGGCTACAAAAACCTTGGAACCACATCTTGAGTTGGCAGATGAAGAAATAAGTATAATTTTGGTTGAACATAAAGATAACCAGAAGATAAGAAAAATTTTTAACAAAGTAAACAAGTACGCGAGGCAGACAAGTCGTGGAGATAATATTATTACAAGCGACGACGACATATATGCTGTAATTGCCAGGAGGCTTTTTCGTAAAGGTGAAGTTTTGGCGCCAATAGGAAAATGCGAGTTGGTCAACTGGAAGAGTAACACGTTATCTCAGAGAAGTAAACAGCTTACAACGGTGAGTGCATTGTATACAATAGCCGAGACTGTACTGAAAGAGAAAGGATATTCTACAAAGCTTCTGCCGGGAGTAATGGAACAAGAAGAATCTTATGAAGAAATTGTAACGTTTTGGTCAGAATTATTAGAAGAATCTGATGTTTACAAGGAGTATCTCAGTCTTACGAAAGCAGATAAACCCGTATCACTACTTCGAGAACAGAACCTTCTTATGAAACCCGTAACACAGATGGCATTAGCGCATGTGGCGGTTATGGCAAAAAGGAAGGGGATTTCATGGAGAGAGGCTGTCCAGAAACTGAATAAAGTCGATTGGTCATTTGACAATAAATTGTGGTTTAATGTTTTAATTATTGGAAGTGCTCAAAAAAAGATGATAACTGGAAAAGAATCGATCAGAAGCGCAGGCATGATTATTTCCTACCTTATTATGGGAGATCGAATGACTAGGACAGAGATTGCAGATGTTCATACAATCGTAAAAAATGCTCATGATAATCAGGAAGAACCATTACCTAAGATGGTATAGAGGTGATGCATATGGAAGTGGTTAAGAATATAGTTGGAACTGTGAAAGACGACGATGATAAAAGGGTTTTTAATTTGATAGAGAGTAACGGTGTAACTTATGCTGACATTAAATGTAGTAATCGAAAGCGTGGTTACAGGTATATGCAGATTCCCGCAACAGAACTTGTGTTTCAAACAATTCAAGGACTTAATCAGGCTGAAAGACTTGAATGTTATCAATTTTTTAATATGCTTGAAGAATCGAATAGGATATCATGAGCCGAGCGCGGTTCCAGTATTATACTGAGGTTGCTTGCCGGAGTTGATTGTGGTTAGTCTGCTATTGCAGGGATACCATGTCAACTTCGGCTTTTTTATTGTAAAGGGGAGGATAGCAAATGGTTGATAGTACAACTGAACAGATCAAAGGAATGATAACATATCCATGTTGTCCGCAGAAAAAGGCTGTAGTGAAGTATAACGCACATGGTTGCGCAACACATCCCTGCCCTCGCTGTGGGAAATATATTGAATTTAACTATGATAGTATGGAAGCAAAGATTGTTAAGCCATTTCGTGGCGCATCATACAGATATAAGAATAATAGGTAACCACTGAGCCGATAGGGGTCCTGAGTAGACCACCGCTGAGCCAGAGTATATCAACCACAGAGATCTCCTGTGTAATTGATATATCCTGGCTCTTTTTATTTGTATTAACTTCAGAAGAGTGGGCCGCTTTTCTGACTGGTCGGGCAACGACCTTAACTGCCTCTGATACAAAACTCTTCCGGACGCGGAATTCATTTCTGGGTGGCGTATCAGATACATATCAAATCATCGTCAGTAGGGAAATGACTGGCCTGTAACATGAAACGGAGGTTTCTGCTATATGGCCAACAATAACTATTTATATATAGTAACAAGCTTGTCGGATTCTTTACGTTTCGCAACAGCGAATGTGGAGGAAAGATTCGATGAGTACGAAAGGCTTTGAAAAACCGGCTAGAACCAGTAAATACGATGAGAATCGTGGCAGCTATATGGACGCAAGTGGAAATTATGTATATACCAACTGGGAGAGGAGAGGAAACAAGTGGGTAGAGGTACCAGTATGTAAGGTACCACTTGGAAATAATGGAGATAATGCTGAGTGGATTATCTGGCTTGATCGTGATGACCATGTTGTGGATCTTCAGAATCGTTATCAGGAAGAGAACGTTGATCATGGCTTTACTAATCAGAGCGTAAATCAAAATATTGGTAACGGTAATGATATGGAGGGAACAGATGTATGGGCATCTATTGCAGATCCGAGGGCCGATATCCTTACTATGATTTTTCCTGAAGAAGAGGTGATAAATCCGCAGGTAGAGAAGCTTTTTGCATTGATGCGGTATCTTACCGAGGATCAGATTAATCTCATCTATGCACATTTTGGGGCAATGAAGCAGCTGAAAGAAATATGTGATGAAGAGAATGCTGCTAATGGCACCAACAAATCCCCTCAGTCTGTGGGGAATCGCAAAAAGAAGATCATTGAGCGTTTAAGGAGGCTCATTGAAAAAATGTAGGCGCGAGAGATTCGGATAGGGGGTTGTTTAATCCGGCTTGTAGTAGAGGAAAGTAAACAACCTCCGGGCATTGCCCGAATTACACAGACAGGAGGATAAGTCATTATGAAACATGAGGTAAGTATTAATGTGGTTGACTGCAAAAATCACAAAATGCAAGTATTGAAGAATAGGCGCACCAGATTTCCAAAGTATCTTTTAAAGCTATTAACAGGAGTTTTCTGCAAGGCGTTTGTACAGATACCTGATCAGATAATTTCAAGTGTACAGAGATTTGAAGTGGGACAGGGAGGTGCTGGATATGGAGCTGAGTGAGGTTAGTAAATTAATGCCGCTTAAGGTGAATCCCTATGAACACCAGATAAAGGCTTTTGAATTTGTTTGTGGACTTTTCGGAATATTTAGTTCTTCATATTACAGCAGGGGAGCAGCACTGCTCATGGAGATGGGGTGTGGAAAGACGATTACGAGTATTGCTATATCCGGCTGTCTGTATCAGTCTGGTAAAATCAATAAAATATTGATTGTGGCACCAGTAAGCATTTTAGATGTATGGGAGGAAGAGTATAATAAATTCGCAAATTTCCCATATACATTGACATTGCTTAAAGGTAGCTGTTCCGAGAAGGCGGAGATGCTTCAAGAGATATCTGATGAAGGGCTTCAAATTGTTGTAGTGAATTATGAATCAGCCTGGAGGATAGAGCGAGAGCTACTTATATTCAATGCAGATCTTATTATTGCAGACGAGGGGCATAAGATTAAATCGCCGCAGGCATCTGCCAGTAAGTGTATGCATTCACTTGGTGATAGAGCCAGATACAAACTGTTATTAACAGGTACACTCATTACGAATAATGAGACTGACGTATTCTCACAATACCGTTTTGTCAATAGTGATTTATTTGGAACCAGCTTTTATGCATTCAAAAATAATTATTTTGATATGCTCGGCTATGGCAATCATACACCAGTACTTCGCAAGTGTATGAGAGATAATTTTTTGAAGAAGTTGCACTCGATTGCATATAGAGTTACTAAGACTGAGTGTCTGGATCTTCCCAAAATTACAGAAGTGGTAAGAATAATCAAACTTGAGTCTAAAACAATGAAGTTGTACTCGAATTTGGAAAAGGAATTATATACACAGATAGTAGGTTCAGAAGTAAGTGCAGTAAATATACTTACAAAAAACCTTCGTTTATCGCAAATAACTGGTGGTCATTTTACTGATGCTGAGGGTAATGACAATGTTGTAAGTACAGCTAAATTAGAAGCTTTTTCCGAGATTGTCGATTCAGCACTCTTAGAAGGTAAAAAGCTTGTGGTGATGGCGAGATTTATACCAGAACTAAATGATATTCAGAAGTTGCTTGATGAGAAGGGAGTTGAATATTCTGTTGTTCGTGGTGGAATCAAGAATCGTGGGGAAGAGATTCGCAGGTTTCAAGAGAACGAGGCGTGTAAAGTGTTTGTGGGGCAGATTGCGGCATCAGGTCTTGGCATTACTCTGACATCGGCATCAATGATGGTTTTTTACAGCATTGATTATTCTATGAGCAATTTTGAACAGGCAAAAGCTCGTATACATAGAGTATCTCAAAAGGAGAACTGCATATATATTTACTTGGTTGCAAAAAACACCGTGGATTGCAAGGCGTTTCGTTCCCTTTGCAGGAAGGCGGATTTAGCGGAACTTTTGATTGATGACTATAGAAAAAGTCATAATTCGCTTGGAGAATTATACAATATTTTATGACAGTAAAGATAGGTAGGGACGAATGCCACTGCTGAAAACAGGTAAAAAATATAAGCTTTTGTTTGCGAGCGTAGGGTGGGCGGACATTTTTCTGAACTCTCCAAGGGCTCCGAAAGGAGCTAAATCCGTATGTATTCACAAGATAAGATTAACACAGCATTGCAGGTCCAAGATCAGTCAAAGTAACAAACCGTGTTTTGGGCTATCCAATCCAAAGAGCCTTATACGCAGGGATTGAGAACAAAAGTGTTCCAAAACCGCCCAGAAAAGAGCTGACCAACATTAATACCCTACAACATCCCTGACCCCCTCCCATTGAAGTGAAAATGAATGCATTATATCGTTGCTTTCAATTGGAAGAAAATATAAAATCAGTATCAGAGTAGACGGGCGACACCAGGGCCAGTATATATGCCTGGCGGAAAAATATCTCCGGGGAGGTACTGTCGCTTTGATGAATAACAAGAATATACAACCGGAGACCTTAAAGGAAGGGAACATTCCAACACCGACTACTGAAACCAATCAACTAAGAGTGCAGATGTAGAATATGCAGCTGGAAATTAATCTGTTAAAGGAAACTATCAGCGTATTAAAAAGCCCCCTGCATTGATCAGACAGCCCTGGAAAACAGGGAAAAGACAGTGATCGTCGATATCCTGAAAGATATATACTCATTGTCCATTCTTTTAGAAAAACTTTTGTTTTCCTAAAGCAGTTGTTATAATTAAAAAGCCTCTCTCAAATTAGGAAGACAAGTACAACGACATTCGAAAGAAGATTATGAAAATAAGGGGTGTTACGAATATGGCAGAATCTATAGACTACTGAAACGAAAGAGGATTCTTCTCTCTGAAAAGATAGTCTGGAGGATCATGCAGGAAATGGCTTACAGATATCACTGAATTGGCCATTCCTGAAGGAAAAGTCTACCTGTCTTCGATTTTAGACTGTTTTGATGGTCTGCTGGCTGGACAATTGACAAAAGCCCGGATGTTAATCTGGTAAGCAGTATGCTTGAACAGGCAGTATCTGGTTTGCGGGAAGAAGAACAAGAGAGAGTCATTATCGTTGGCCAGGTTGAATCGAGCGAATGAAGCAAGCAGAACTTGAGCGCTCCATGTCAAAGAAAGGATGCTCTCCTGATAATTCTGCCTGTGAAGGGCTGTTTGGCAGCATAAAGAATGAAATGTTCTATAACTTGGACTTTACAGGAGTAAGTATTCAGAAATTTATTGATACCCTAAACGATTATCCGATATGGTATAACATTAAAAAGAATTAAAATATCACTTGGATATATGTGCCCATGGGAGTACAGGAAGAGTCCGATTACATTAAGACTTCTACTGGATTTGGAACGGAAGGGGCGGTGCTGGCGGATATTTTCCTGTTTAAGGAGGAAATCGGACCGGACGTAAAGATCAAGGCAGCGGGGGGAATGCACAGCCGCCAGGATTTAATTGATTTTTTAAACGCCGGGTGCGACAGACTGGGAACGAGCTCTGCAGTGAAGGTGCTGGAGACGTCGGTATAGAAAAGCTTTAGGGCAGAATGAAGGAACGTATTAAATGAAAGAAGAGTACGCGTAAATAGTATTTGAAAATTACGCATACTCTTTTTACCTTTTTACGTAGATAAATGTATAATTTATAAATAGATAGAGATTTGTAAACAGCCAGCATAACAAGCTGTCGGAATATTTAAAATAAAGGTACAAAGGGGATCCTATGAGAAAAGAAGCCAGCCTTGACCAATGGAAAGAGCTATACGATGCAGCCTTGAAATTAAAAGCGTTGGAGCCATGGTAATATTTGGACAGTACTGATCTGATTGCCATAAAGCTACAGGGAATGGAAGAACCTGTGTTTATGAGCGTTATGGGCAGATTGGGTACTTGTTACGGTGTGAGTATGTACGAGGGGCTGGACGGACTGGATGATTTTGACATGGTGGCAAATGCGGAGGGAAAAAAATGGCCCTTCAATTTATGATACCATGATGGATCAGTCCTGTATTACATGGTATGCCGGTGATCGGGATGAGGTGCCGGAAGCGCAGAAAAAGGTAATAAAGGAGCTGGGACTTTAATTCAGAGGGAAAGGACAATGGCAGTATTTTCTTTCTTTTGAAAAAGGCTATACGCCATTTACCCTGGATGCAAGGGAAGCAGGTATATTGACGGAGGCATTTAAGGGTCTGTTTATGGCGGTGCGCGCAATTAAGGAGAAACGGATATCAGTAGATTTTGAACAGGGAGAGATTCTCTGGAGATTTTATAATACAGAGACGAGAGAGTGGAATATGTTTGCAGGTCCGCTGCCTCCGTGTGAACGGAAATATCCGGAGATAGAACTGGAAGATCAGGAGTTAAGGCAGAAATTGAAAGAACAACGTCAGACAAACCAGGAACTGGCAATTGAACTGGCCTATCTTCAGACGGAGGTAAGGGATCAGGAGTATGACCGCCCTCTCTACCCGCGCGTTCTGATTGTCATGGATTGGAAACGGGATATGATACTTAACATGGATCTGATGAGACCGGAAGATTATGAGATTGATGTTATTCTGAATTTTTTTATTCCGTAGGTGCTGTCCAATGGTCGTATGAAGAAAATTAGAGCCAGAAATCCATGGGTATTTGCAGCTCTAATTGATATCTGTGAATACTGTGGAATTGAACTGGTGAAAACAAGTCTTGGAAAAGTGGACAACATGCTGAAGGAAATGACGGACAGGATGGGGCAATGGAAATAAACTCTGCTTTTGGAAATTGCTGCAGTTAGCATACATGAATTGATTTCTTCCGAAAAGTCCTGTAAAATGGTGTTCAGGCGGAAGCACTGGGGCCAGATGCCAGTCGTACAGAGCCAATTGTACAGAGCCAATTGTACAAAGCCAATTGTACAAAGCCAATTGTAAAGCGCCAATTGTACAGAGCTAGTCGTACAGCGCCAATTGTAAAGCGCCAATTGTACAGCGCTAATCGTACAGTGCCAATCATGCCGCGACAATATCATAAACCAATAGAGAGGACTATATATATGAATTTTATACAAAAAGTAACTGCGCCAATTCTGCCAATCGGTAACGTCTCCTCCTTCTCCCTGATCGGTGATCCGGGCTGCGAGGGGCTGGGAACCACAATGATGCGTGTCTATGTCAACGCGCTGAAGCTGGCTTCCCGGGATGATTTTATTCTGATTGCCGGCGACATGGTACCGACTGGGAAAAGGCGGTTTTATGAGACGATTTCTGAAATCACCAATTCTGTGGCGGGAAAGGACACGTATATTTTAAGAGGGAACCACGACACCGGAGTGTATACCGAATATTTTGGACTGCAGAATTATGCGCTGATCGGCGATTCATTTACTGTGGTGGTGCTGGACAACGCCATGCGCACCTTCGAGGCTGAGGGGCTGGAGCTGCTTGGACGGGTGCTGGCTATGGAAGAGTGCAGGAACGTGGTGATCGCATTTCATATTCCGCTGCCCAACCATTTTATCCGAAATTCTGTCTCCGAGGCGGAATTTGAACGGCTGAGAGCCGTGTATGCGCCTTACAGGGAAAAGGTGAAGTACTTTGCCTGCGGCCATGTGCATTCCAGATTCGAGGATGTGGTGGACGGGATTCCATTGATCTGCAGCGGTGGCGGCGGAGCGATGATCGAGGATGTCTCAGAGGAAATCAGGGCTTCGGATGTGGATTACCACATCGTGAGGTTTTTCATGGAGGAAGGCCGTCTCTGCCATAGAATTGTGGATTTGACGGAGATGTATTATAAAAGAGAGCAGCAGGAGCCGGTTCTGAAAGAGAAGCTGGAGGAGGCGGTGAAGGGGGAGTTGTATGCCCATCTGCGGTATTTGACATTTGCGGACCGCGCGCAGAAACGCGGGTACGAAAAGGTGGCGAATCTGATGAGGGCTCTGGCTGATTCGGAGTATCGTCATGCACGCAGCTTTTTTGCTGTTCTGGAGCAGCCGGTGCCGTTTATGGAGGCGCTGAGCGGATTTAGAAAGAGCGAGAATTTTGAGTTTGAGAGATTGTATCCTATGGTATCGGATTACGCGGCGGGAATCGGCGGAATGCTGGCTAAGCAGGCGTTTGCTGACGCTGCAAAGATGGAACGCTCCCATGCGGAACTGATTGTAAAGGCGGAGAAGCTGGAGGAGTTTTCCGTGGATACACTGTATGTATGCCCTGTATGCGGGTGTGTAATGACCGCGGTTGACGAGATTGACCGGTGTCCGGTGTGCGGAGCGCCGAAAAGGCAGTTCCGGGAATTTACGGGCAAAGAATAGGATTAAAAATAGGAATAAAATAAAAACAAGAATAAGAATAAAGGAAAGCACCAGATGGATTCGCCTGGAACAGGGCGGTCTGTCTGGTGCTTTTTAGTTTTGTAAAAAATTATTATTATTATTATATTATGATTCCATATTTGTCACTCGATAATGTCCGGGCGATACCTGGGCGTATTTTTTAAAGGTACGGATAAAGTTGGAGTAGTCATGAAAACCGGATAATTCACAGGTGTCAGTGACGCTTTTTCCCTGCTTTAGAAGCGTTTTGGCGAGGGAAATCCGTTTTAGAATCAGGTACTCCTGTATGGAACAGCCGGCCTGTTCCCGGAATTTACGGCTCATATGGGAGCGGTTCATGTAAAGGTGGTCCGCCAGAGCCTGGATGGATAAGTCTTCTGTCAGATGTTCGTCGATATATCGCATGATCTGGCTGGAAAGCTGGGGCATGATGTTTTCGGGAATCAATGTGGACTCGTAGAAACAGGTGTTGGCCAGGACCAGGAGCTGCAGGAGATAGGTGGAGGCCAGGACATCATGGCCGAAGCTTGCAGAGGCCACGGCGGTGTGCAGGTGATCCGTCAGATAGAGATAGCGTTCGAGGGACCGGGACGGCAGGGAGAGTAAATTTCTGTCCGCATTTTTCCGCCTTTCAAAACAGGAGAGCAGATCGGTCTGCTCCGTGCAGTAATTCCGAACCAGCTCAGGAGAGAAATGAGTAGCAATCCGCTCATAGGGGGTGCCCTCATAGGAGACAGCGCGGTGAATCTCCTGGCTGTTGATGATCAGCAAATCACCACGCTGTAACCGATACCGGTGGTGCTCGATGTAGCAGTCCGTACAGCCGCCCAAAAACAGCAGCAGTTCGTAGGAGTCGTGCATGTGGTAGACGTCATTGATTGGCTTCGCGGAGATCATATGGTGGCTTCGGATAATCTCTGGAAAATGAATCCGGCGGCAGCCGTCGTTTTTCACTGCACCGCATTCTGGTGATAATGGTATGGATTCATTTCGATTCGTGTCCTGTTCTGTAAAAAAAGTCATAGCTTTCCAGCCTCCAATCCTGCGCAGTCCTCGCCAACTATTCTTCATGTATCGCACGTAAGCGCCTAAGAGACAGGCGCCAAGTGTTCATAGCGATAAAAAATCACATAACGCAATAAAAAGACAAAAATGAGCAAAGAACCTGCATGATATTTATTATATGATAAGGAATAAAAAAAGCAAACAGTACTTGTACAGGAGGTAACATTTATGAAATTTGAAGTAAAAAATCCTGATTACGGGAAAAGCCCGTATACAGGCATGACGAAGGAACACTGGCTGGAGGCGTGCGAGTTCCTTCTGGAGGGGATTTTTTCCGGGATTGAAAGTATGGAGGGTCAGCCCGTGAGCCGAAGAGTGGAATTTGAGGTGAGTTATCCGAATAAGAACAGTTCGCCGACAAAGGCCAGTGCGGAACGGTTTGAGGGGCTTGCCAGGAGCTTTCTGATCGCGGCGCCGCTGCTGCATAACCGGCCGGAGGCTGTGATTTGCGGCGTATCGGTGAGAGAGTATTATAAAACGCGGATACTGGAGGCGGTGACGCCTGGAAATCCCAATTATCTGTACGGTTTACAGGAGCTTCTCGCCATGGCGAAGGAGGGTGAGGACACCTTCCAGCATACCTGCGAATGTGCTTCACTCGTAATCGGCCTGGATCAGTGTAAGGGGATCATTTGGGATACATATACGGCGGAGGAGAAAGACAGAATTGCGTCCTATATCCGGGAATTTGCCTATGGGAAGACGGGAGCGCATAACTGGCGGCTTTTCAACATGCTCATTCTGGGATTTCTGCATCAGGAGGGATATGAGATCGACCGAGGCGTGATGAGAGACCATGCGCAGACGATTCTGTCGTACTATGCCGGAGACGGATGGTATCGCGACGGCCATCGCTTTGATTACTATACTCCCTGGGCATTCCAGGTGTACGGGCCGATCTGGAACCGTTGGTATGGATATGCAGAAGAGCCGTGGATCGCAGGGAAAATAGAGCAGTATGCCAATGCACTTACGGATTCATTTCTGTCCATGTTCGATAAAGAAGGTCATGTGACTCTTTGGGCGAGAAGCGGCCTCTACCGCAATGCGGCTTCTTCCCCTTTTGCCTCCGCGTATCTTCTCAATCATACCAACGTCAATCCGGGACTGGCAAGAAGAATCAATTCCGGCGCGCTGCTTCAGTTTATTACAAGGGAGGATGTATTTGTAAATGGAGTGCCGTCGCTGGGATTTTACGGACAGTTTCTCCCCATGGTACAGGATTACAGCTGCGCGGAAAGTCCGTTTTGGATTGCAAATCCATTTGTGGCGCTGACGTATCCGGAGGAGCATCCGTTCTGGTCCGCGGTCGAGGAAAATGGGGATTGGGAGCAGCTGGGAGATTGGGGAGCGGAGCGTTCCCCTCACCCACATTCCCCGAACGGTTATGCAGAAACGGTCATGAATGGCCCGGGAATTGTCTCTGCGCATCTGGGCGGGAACGGGGCCTGTGAGTTCCGGACGGCGAAGGGGCTTTTTAAACCTGGAGACGAGTACATCAGATATTACATACGCCTCGCATTTCACAGCCATTATCCGTGGGAGGCCTTTGACGGCCAGGGGGCGGAGGCCATGCAGTACAGCCTCTCTTATGATGGGGCAAAGGAGGCGCTGGTGCCGAATATCATCATGTACGGCGGTGTAAATGACGGGGTTCTCTACCGGAAACAGTACTTTGATTTTTACCATAACTTTCAGGGCGGCGCCTCCATCGATCTGGCGGATTTTCCGGTGGCATACGGCCATATCCGTGTGGACAAAATGCGCATCCCCAACAAACCGTTTACGCTGACCATGGGGGCCTACGGTTTCCCGGAGTACCAGGATGGAGAGAAAACACAGGTGATCAGGCGCTCCTGCGATGGCGCGGAGGCAGTGATTCTAAAACAGGATGGCCGGCAGCTTGCGCTGGTTGCCTACACGGCATGGGAATCGGTTGAGACAAAGGAGAGAAGAGGCGTCAATCCGGCCGCGGAGAACAGCATGTTGGCTTATGGAAAGCTGCGCAGAGAAAAAATGTATGGGTACGAGCCTTATGTGATGATCAGCGCCGTGCTAAGCAGGACTGATGACAGAGAATGGGCGGAAGATGAACTGTTTCCGATCAGAACAGTCACCTTTACCGATGAGGAACAGTGCGGAGGCTACGGCCCGGTTACACTCCTGATGAAGGACGGGCGCACGGTTGCCGTGGATTATGAGGGGCTGGAAGGCCATCTGATGATTTAATGGTAAAAACCTTAAGATAGTGCAAAAATATGAAAATATTACAAATATCCCTGGTTACGATCTGAAGATTTTGTAAAAAGGCAGTATGAAACTTTATTTGCTTTTCAGATTCCCGATGTTATATTGAAACCATCATAATAACAAGGAAATATGCGGGAAGACCAGGGATATTGCTGAGCGGATAAATGCGCCTGCCGCCGGTCTTCCAGCAGAAAATGGAGGAGACATTATGAAAAAAAGCTGGAAAAGGGGACTGGCGCTTTATCTGTCATTTGTTATGGCAGCAGGCAATTTCGGAAGCGGTATCTCTTACAGCTTCGCTGCCGTAAATGGCGGCGGAGGAACCGGGACGGGAAAGGCCACATCTTCCAATGCGGCCGGATCGGGAAGCGGCCATACACATACATCTAAGGCCACTTCATCCAATGCGGATTCCGGTAGTTCAGACCGGGAACCGGATAAAAAGGCGACAGAGTCAAATGCAACAATGTCAAATGCCCTGAAGCTGCTTCTTGAGAAAACGGAATTTTCGCTGTCAGATGATTTCAGTAATACGCAGGGACCGGTCTGGTACTACAAGTATGGAGACAAGAGCAGCGGGAAAATATCAGAAATTCAAGAATATGATGCAGCTACAACGCGGTGGATGGATAATGAGGGCAAGTGGCTGAGAGTATTTAATGATGGTATGATGCCGGGAAATAAGGGGGACGACGCGATTCTGGAATGGAAAGCGCCTGCGGACGGCCTCGTTCAAATCTCTGAGGATGACGGCTCTATATCCATGGAAACAGACCGGAATGACAGAGACGGAGTTCTACTGTCCATACAGCAGAACGGAAAATTAATCTGGCCGGATACAGGGACGATATCGACGGAACACAATAAGAAAGATGTCAATTTTCAGCCATTTTATTTGCAGGTCAGGGAAGGCGATACTATCCATTTCCGGGCCAATGGAAATAAAGAGTACAACAATGACCGTGTAAAATGGTGTCCGGTTATCACGTATCTGGAAGATGAGGATGTCACAATGATATCCGACATTATCATGACAGGAAGAGATTCCCTCGAATTTACAGCGGCGTCGAAAGAGCTGTCCGGTGATATCCAGGATCGGATGTCTTTAAGCGCAATTGTAAACGGAAAGAAGGAAGAGACGGTAACCGTCCGTTCCGCTGAGGCAAAAGACGGGAAAGCTGTGGTTACATTTGATGAGGTTGAGGCGGCTGATAAAGATCAGATACAGTTACTGGTCGGCCTTGATGAGGATCATCGGTTTGTTACATACAGCCCTCAGGATTTTGCAGTAATTTCCGGGCAGACCTATTATGTAGATGCTGTTAATGGAAATGACAGCAATGACGGACTTACAGAGGAGAGCGCATGGAAGAGTCTCGATCAGATCAACAATACCACATTTCTTCCAGGAGATTCTGTTCTGTTAAAGGCTGGCTGTATCTGGAACGGCTACCTGTATCCGAAGGGAGAGGGAAGCGAGAGCGCTCCGGTGACACTGGGTAAGTATGGCGGCGACGGATATCCGATTATTAACGGAGACGGATCGGTTCCTTATGATTCACAGTATAAAGTCAGAAAAGACTTTGTATACAGTCCAACCGTCCTGTTGAGTGATCAAAGCAACTGGGTGATTGATGGAATTGAAGTGACAAACAGCGCTGACGATAGCTATAATCATGTCGGGATCCTGGTGTTTACCACAGGGCGGACCGGCGTGGTATCGAATGTGACGGTTCAGAACTGCTACGTTCACGATGTGACAGCAGAAGTAGCCAACTCCAAGATGACTGGCGGAATTCTCGTAATCGGCGCCGATGTCTGGATCGATGGTCAGAAGCCGGAAGGTGAGATGGCTTCCGAAATCGGATTTGACGAGGTCCTGATTGAAAATAACTATGTAAAAAATGTAGCCAAGGAAGGAATTCGTTCCAGCGGCCAGAATACAGGCGCGGAGGGCGTGGGCTTCCGCAATACGAAGACATTCCGCAATATGACCTTCCGTGGAAACTACATCGAAGAGATTTTCGGTGACGGCATTGTACTCGCAGAGGTTGGCGAAAACGGTATGGTAGAGAACAACGTGGTGAAGAACCATTGCAACTACGATACCGCTAACTATGCAGGCGCGTGGCTGTGGCAGTGTGACGATTCCATTTTTCGCTATAATGAAGTATTCGGCGGAGAGTACGGCTATAACGATGGTGAGGCGTTTGACTACGATATCGGATGTAAGGATATTATCTACGAATATAATTACAGCCACCATAACAAGGGCGGCCTGCTTCTGACCATGTATGACAATGCTTCCTATCATTTCTGCTATAATATCAGCGCCAACGATGGAAAGCCCAGCCAGGAGCTGTTCCACTGTCAGACCGGCAAGACGAAGGTCTATAACAATACCATGTACATTGGAAAAGGGACCACGACCTCCATTTTCCAGACCGGATCAGTGGGTTACTTTAAAAATAATATTATTATGGTACATGGCAGCGTCCCGAAGTTCGGCACCAGCTCCATAAGTGTGTCAAAGGGCGCTATGACCAATAATATGATCTATCCTGCTTCTATTACAAGCGTAAACGGTCCTTCTGACGCAGTTCTGGAAGATAACCTGTTTGTGAACCCGAGACTTTCTTCTCCGCAGCTGAGCACGAAATACAGCAGTGAAGAGTATGGACTCACTTATGAGAATATGGGACAGGGCGATGAATTTATTGCCGGGCTCAGGGAACGTATGGCGATCTTTAAACTGCAGGAAAATTCACCGGCGGTAGACGCAGGCGTGGTAATACCGGAATCAGATGCGACAGAGGATATTTTCGGCAATAAAATCAAGGATTTACCGGATATTGGCGCTCACGAGTTTAATAATGATCCGGGGCCTGTGGAGGAGGATGGAAATAAAGCAGAAAAAGTAATACTGGATAAGACAGAGCTTTATATGGTAACAGAAGACATTGCCCAGTTAAATGCCTCCGTACTGCCGGAAGATGTTCTTGACGACAGCATTGGCTGGTCTGTGGCCGACCCTGAGGTAGTAAGCGTGTCTGCGGCGGGCAAGGTAACAGCCCTGGCAAAGGGAGATACAGTTGTTACCGCGGTCAGCTTAAATAATCCGGAGGCGAAAGCGGAGTGTATCATTCATGTATATGAAAAGAATTCAAAGTCTGTTATCGCGGACAAGGATGCCAGAGTAAGGGATGATGGTACTCACAGCGGAACAGAAGAATCCATGACGGTGAAGCTGGACAGCGGCGGATACAGCAGAAATGTATTGATGTCCTTTGATCTGACCTCCGCACCGGAGAGTTACAAAAAGGTTCTGTTAAAATTCCATATTGACAGTACAGAGGCAAACAACGTACCCTTTACCGTGTCCCAGATTGGTGATGACTGGGAAGAGGCGGAAGTAACGTGGAATACCAAGCCCGATAAGGGCGAAAAGATCCTGGATTTCACTTCCAGTATTGCGGATGGAGGAAGCTGGAAGGAACTGGACATTACGGATTACATGGAAACATTATTGGAATCCGGAACTCAGAGACTTTCAATCATCTTTGAAGGCGTAGAAATTGGATCAAAGAATTATACAAACATCCACTCCAGAGAAACGGATTATAAACCGCAGCTTGTATTTGATAATGAATCCGTGAAAACGGTGGAAAATGTCTTTGTCAAAGTTCCAGTGGGAACAGCGCCGGTTTTACCAGAGACTGTAAACGTAACCTACAGCGATGATACGACTGCCAAAGCAGCGGTGGCTTGGGATGAGATTCCGGCCGGGAACTATCAGAAAGAGGGCCAGTTTACCGTTTGCGGTTATATCGAGGGAAGAAACCTGCCGGTTATCGCATATGTGACCGTATCGGATACAATTATTACAGCGGCATTCACAGAGGATGTCACGACCCAGGCAGGGGTAGCACCGGTTCTGCCGGAAACTGTAAAGGTGACTTATATTAACAGTACTGAGGCAAAGGTTCCTGTTGTATGGGAGTCCGTGAATGAAAGTCAGTATGCAAAACCGGGAACCTTTACAGTGAAAGGAAAAGTAAGTGGTTTTGAGGCAGGATGCAGTGTCAGGGTTATCGTAACCGGCGCCGGAGTGGTTGATGCCGAGGCAGTTGACATAACCGGATATGTGGGATTTATGCCGGTACTTCCTGAGAGCATCACAGTCCGCTATACAGACGGCAGCAAGGGAACGGCCAGAGTCGAATGGGAAGAGACAGAGGAAGAAAAGTACCAGAAAGCCGGAACGTTTACCGTTCATGGAACCTGCGAGGGGCTGGAGCAGAAGGCCGCTGCAAATGTGACAATCATCGAAGCCGCTGCAAAGCCGGCTGAAATGAAGAGTCCGGCAGGCAAATATCCGGCGCTTCCATATACCATAAAACTGGAGGGAGGCAGGAGCCGCAGCCGTGCAGCAAATGCAGCGGAGGCGCCTGTGGTATGGGAGACCGTCAGCAGGGAACTGTATCAGGGCAGTGATCCATATGTGGTAAAGGGTTATATTGCAGGAACGACGATCCCGGCTTCCATAACAATTACGCCGGCAGATCCACTGGAATATATGGACGGCGTGATTGATACAAACGGCGATACCTATATTCAGGTAAGTCCGTCAGACAGCAAATTCGGTGATAATGAAGTGATTCGTATTAAGAACTATACAGGGTCCTTTAAACGCATCGGAGTGGTACAGTTTGATTTTGAGTCCATGGACACTTCAGACTTAACGGAGATGACGCTGAAATTGTATTTTAATAAGATGGATGAGAAAGCAGAGGTTACAGAAACCTATTTAAACATCTATACCAACGCTCCAGGCTGGGTTGAAAATACGGCAACGTATGATTCCATCACACAGGCCAGCGGATATAAGGCGGAGCTGGTAAAAGAACATGTCGTAATCAAGCGTGACCAGGTAGGAAGCTACATTACGATTGACGTATCCGATGCGATTGATTTTATGGAAGGCGGAAAGATTTCCTTTATTCTTGATATTGAAGAGAATCCGGAGGCTGATGCCAATGGCTCTAACTCCGGACTGGAATTTGCCAGTAAAGAGGCTGGAAAAGAAAAAGCGCCGAAGCTTTACGTATCAAACCAGTATGTGACAGAGCTGGAAACGGTAAATATAGATGCCGCTGTAGGAGAAACACCGGATCTTCCGGATACGATTACGATTCACTATGCGGATGGGACGGAGGCACAGGCACCGGTTATTTGGGAAGCTGTCAGCCCGACGCTGCTGGGCAGAAAAGGGACGTTCCTGGTAAGGGGACATGTGGAAGGGCTGTACTGCAGCGTTTCAGCAGGCGTTACCATGAAAGCAGAAGACCCGGATAATCCGGACAACCCGGACAACCCGGACAACCCGGATAACCCAGACAACCCGGATAACCCAGACAACCCGGATAACCCGGATAATCCAGATAACCCGGATAATCCAGACAACCCGGACAACCCGGATAATCCAGAGAACCCGGACAACCCGGAT
>OJKJ01000220.1_pt1 | contig 40785 bp, 23 predicted proteins | sample 1596491 | NCBI WGS metagenome assembly OJKJ01 (sample SAMEA4350160, study PRJEB24818) | metagenome | biome: human; feature: gut; material: faeces | place: Denmark | collected 2013-09 | reverse complement strand
AGCATCGACGGCTCCGCTCGTCATCTCCTTTTTCTCATCTTCCGTCAGATAATCCCTGATCGTCTCGTCGGATACAACTTCTATAGAATGAAGGATTGATGACAGTGTATCAGCAGCCAAAAGAACTGGGTCATCTGTCACAGTTACCGGAACCGCTGCAGAAAAGATTTTGTGCTCACCCTCTGCATTCGTTCCTACATGAAGGATTCTCACCTTCTGTTTTCCTTTTTTACTAAAATCAAACGATTCCTCATCAATTTCATAGTCATCGGTTTTTTCCCTGTATGCGGCATTACTGCTGCTCGCTTTTGCCGTATGTACAACCATAACTTCCATACCTTCGGCATCAAAATTGCTGTCCGGCTCATAAACCAGCTTTGCAGGCTTTTCTGTAATCTCTATTCCCGTCTCATAATACTCCAGTGCTCCGTCAACTACAGTAACTCTCACAGACTGATTATCTTTTAATTCCTGCTCTTCTCCGGCCTCATCCACATATCTGTATACAATGGAAACCTTCTTCGTCCCCGCTGCTGTCAAATCACAGTCCGCTTCATACTCTCCTTCCTGTAGTTCTACTATTTTTGCGGGAACTGCGTTGCTTCCACTGGCCTTCATCAATAAACGTACTTCCATTCCTTCGGTATTCAGTTCTTCTCCAATCATATAGAGAGTCTGTTCCGGCTGTTTTACCACTTTTATACTCTCTGGAATGAATTGTTCCTGAACCTGTACCGTTATTTTAAAACTGGTTTCACAGATATTTCCCGAACTGCCTTCATAAGCAAGAGTTATCTCATAAACACCTGGTTCCTCCAAACTAACCATGTCATACGTATATTCCTGTTCCTTGAGAATCCCCACAAACTCTTCCCCAGAATATCCTCCAACAACCAATCCCTCTGCTGAAAATGCTTCTCCCGGCGTATACACGGTCCTGTTCGGAAGCCTTTCTATTCGAATAGAATCGATCTCCCGTACGGCACTGCCCTCTCTTATAATTGTCAGAACGTAATTGGCATAGCTTGTTCCGTCGGAGGATTCAACATCGACCGCTATCGTATTTGTACCGAAATTGAGGGGTACCAAATTACCTTCCTGGTGTCTTTGATTCACCGTAACCGTAACCTCATTATCAGGACGTACCGTCTCGTATCGCAGCGTTACCTCCCCAGTTTCTGCTCCTACGGTTCCTTCATACTCCATCGTATTAAAATCAAACTCCGGAGCGAGTGAAACGCCCTCAACGGACAGGCTCGTTAAGTACGCAAGAGAAACCTCTTCTTCCCGTATGATTTTCAGTTCATACATCTTACCCGTTTCCCCATCTTCAGCGAGAACTTCCACGCTCACAATCTCTTCATCCGCGGTAATTGGAATAGTAACCGCTTCCTTCAAGGCATCCGTTCCATTTACGGTCATTGCCTTTACAAAAATGCTTTCTGCTTCCGGTTTAACAATAACTTTCTCTGTCCCCTCTGCGACCCGGATTTCATAGCGGTTCTCACCTTTCCATACGGCCTCCTTCTCATTTACCCTGATACCAAGGAGATCGGCATCATCGTAATTCATTGCAGGGCCAACACATACTTTAAAGTAATCTACCAGGAAATCGCCTATATTTGATCCACTTGAAAACATTAAAAATTTATCAATTTTCTTCCCCGGTGTCCTCAGCGGCTGATCAGACAGCTTAGGCGTACTCATATCATCCACATAGAAATCAAAAGTCTGTGTATCAAGATTCACCACATTTCTGATAATGTACCACTGATTCAAGTCATATTTCTGAACTTTTACCGTCGCCTTGTCTCCAGGTTTGTTATGGGAAAGTATACTTTCCTGATAGAAGGCAAGGGTGGCTATAGGGTTAGGCGAGCTTGCAGGAGCTCCTGTTTTAAAATCCTCCTGATTATAGGAATAGATTCCAAACTGATTGGCATTACCTGGCGCAGCCGTTCGCTTTACTCTGGTTTCAAAAGTTACAATTCCGGATAAATTCAGGTTCGATTTGTTGTATACAACCAAGTCTGATTTCGATGTTTTTGATAATTTTAGATACTGATCTCCATCTTCTTTTTCTATACTTACCGCTGATTTTCCTGCGGCTGCTCCCTCAATCTTCCAGAGCGTATTACCTGCGCTGTCCGATGTAAAATTACCGGGTTCATATTCTTCGAAGGAGTCTGCCAGAAGATACTTTGTCTGGCTGACATCCTTAGACAACGTAAAATCAACGGTTACGGAGGTTCCTGGAATTACACGGATTTGTTCTTTCCATACCGTCTGATAGCCTTCCTTTACCGCAGAAAGCTCATACTCATCGCCTACCGGTACATCGGCCAGCCTGTATTTTCCCTCCTGATCTGTCTTAGCCGAATATTCTAATCCATTGAAGCTGGCTGTTATCGTCACACCGGACAGCACTCCTGCGGAGTTCGAAACTGTTCCTTCAATCGTCCCCTCCGTTGTGAGACACTCTCCCAGTGTCAAAGAAACCCTTGTCACGGCCTGTTCTGTAACAGTTATACCTGTTTTAGTCCCATTCTCATACGCTTCTTTTGATATGACCGCTTCATATTCGCCTGGAATGATGCTGGAAATGGCAAAAAATCCGCGTTCGTCCGTAACCGCACTGTAATCTGTTCCGCTTAATTTTACGTTTGCACCCTTTACTGCATTTCCATATAAGTCACTCACATAGCCATTCAGAACGCCAATTCCATCTTCTCCCTGATACTCATACGCACCGATATCAGGTATGCCAACCAGATCTGAACCTGAAAAATCCATTTCCCCTTTTAATGATATGGATAAATAAGGATCATCATCCATTTCTATTCCCGCATCAAGGAGCGGGGATTCCGGCTTAAGCCGAAGGCCCTCCAGGTCAAAGGATGAGTCATTCGCGTTAAATAATGGATTGGCTTTTACCGGCCTTAGATCCTGAGACGGAATCATGATGCCGGAACCGTAATAGCAATTATTGTCATACGTCGTGCTTACGCCTTCTCCGATTACCACATTTTCCGTACCTGAAGCTCCGTTATAAAATATATTATTAAATATATAATGTTTGTTTGCAGATTTACTCAGATATACGCTGTTTCCTCCTGATGACTCGACAAACGGAACCTTCGAATTTTCAATTGTATTATATAAAATATTATTGTAAATATAATTTACGCCCTGGTCTCCGTGTGGATTAATATAACGCTTTTTCGCATCTTTAATCACATTGTACCGTACCACTGAAGTTCCAAAAACAAACCCACACAGCAGAATTCCATCTCCAGTATCATGAACGTAGTTATACTGGACCAGAATATTCGTCGTTGCTTTGTCCGGGTCGATTCCACAGGAATCGGCGCCGCCTGCTTTTGCTCTTGTTAAATATACTTCATTTCGCTGTATTGTCACCTGATCCGCATAGTACAATTCGATCCCGCACGTTCCTGCCTCTTTTGACACATTTCCTTCGACCAGAGCATCTTTAACACTTGTTAAGTAAATCGTATCGCAGGCGTAATCTGAATTTTCCTGACTGAGAAAATTATCTCTTACTGTAATATTCGTATGAGGATTCCAATTTTTACAGAAATAATTTTCTTCTTTTCTCCCCTTTCCCTCTTCTCTGGAAGCCCAGTGAACGCCTGTATTGTCATCTCCCTTCCACTGCTTCGTAATAATGCCGCCAAACGAATTATTATTGATTACATTCTCTTCGATCAATATGTCTGAAAAAATCGTAGGTTCATCCGTGGCTGGCTCCAGGATCTCAAATAAAATCCCACCAGTTCTCTTCGACTTATCCCAGCCCTGTTTTCCCAAAATTCCAGGTTTCGTTAAGTCAGCGCCGCTGATCCAGGCATCGTGTCCGGTCACATCATGGACATAGAGATCATGGAGATAAAATCCTTTCAATGTCCCATGATCCTGGCCTGCCACACGGATTCCGCGGATATCTTTCAGTTTATTTCCGTTCTCGTCATTCATAGTTCCGGTGAAACCATCGGCAGTGTTCGTAATCTCAAGGTCTCTGATTTCCCAGTACTCCTGATTATATAAATATATCACATCGGAAATTTCAGAATTTCCAACCAACTTCGGCTTTTCCCCTGAATTATATGCCCCGATAACAATGGGATTCCCCTCTTCACCTGATCCTTTTGGCGATAAAGTACTGTTTTCCCAAATTCCCCCTGCTTTAAATAAAATTTTGTCACCCGGGCCATATATATTTTCATTTACTCTTTTGATACTCTTCCATGGCAAATGTTCTGATGTTCCTGCATTTGTATCATCTCCCGATTCCGAATCCACATAATAAGTTGTTCCACTGCCATTTTCTCCTCCATCAGCATTGGAAACCAGGGCTTTACCTCCATGAAGAAGGCTTTCGCCATACGCTTTCATCTGGGAATTTCCCGCTTCCTCCATTACGCTTTCCCCGCTGAAAGTGCTCTTCGGTTCGGCATATGCCGGACCGACCACCAGACTGCTCATGGTCATGGTAAATGCCAAAATGCATGCTGTTGCTCTTTTTCTCCATATACTTCCATTTTTCATGCCTTTCCCTCCCAAGAATTTATAGTTTATGCCACATTATATCTTAGCAACTCCTATTATACTGAATATACACATTCTTTCTGAAGGAACTATCCCGACCATTTTGCAGTAAAAAAGCGACTTTATATCACAAAAAAGCAGCCCCTTACTTTTGAATTAGTAAAGAACTGCTTTTCTGCATAAAGTCTCCGCCGATAAGCCGCATACTGTCTTAAAACTGCCACACATTAAATGCAGCTCGTGGATTTAAGCTTGATTACATATTTTTTTTTCTATACTCTGCAGGGCTCACTTCAACCATTTTCTTAAAAACCTTGCTAAAGTATTTTTCATCCTCATACCCCACCATATCGGATATCTCGGTTATGCTTTTCGATGTCTTTTTTAAATATTCTTTTGCTTTTTCTATCCGGACATTTCGCAGATACTCATTGAAGGTGATTCCTACAATCTTTCCAAAACATATGCTGAAATAGCTTCTGCTAAGGTTAAAATGTCTGGCTACCTCACTGCTGACTATGCGCTGATAATAATGTAAATCTACATATTTTTTTGCTTCCATAATAGCCTGAACTACCTCACCAGAATATTGGACATTTGAAAAAAGACCCGCTGTTTTCCGATACATGCCTTCCAGCCAATGCTCTATTTCCTGCCATGTATGAAACTCCGAAGGCAGTTCGTATTTCTCATCCGAAACAATACCGTAATTTTGATTCCAGGCATTTTCCATAGCTAGCATAATGTGATACAATTTCGCAACTGTAATATTGCTTTCTTTTAAGTCAAAGCAAATTTTTTCAAATAGACTTTCTTCCGTTATCCATTGAAAGGACAACCAGCGCTCCTTCAGTTCTCTGAAAGTTGCTTCACCAATTGGCTCCTCTTTTTTTTGCAAATCCTGATAACTTTTTATCTGTATTCCTTTTCTTCCTGCATACTCCCAGAAAAACTTTTCTCTCTTATATCTTAGCAGAAGACGTTCAATTTCATTCCATGACTTTTTCATTACTCCTTCAATCTTTAATAAAATGCAACCGGTATAATTATTAGGAAATACATACTCTTCAATATAATAATCCCAGATCCAAATACCCGATATTAGTTCCCGATAACCACGCTTTGTACGAATGTCATTCTGGCTAAGAAAAATTTCTGCCGTATCCTCACTCTCAGAAAATTCTTCGACCAATGCGTAAATTTCATTAACCGCTACATATTTTTTTGCCACAGGGGTTAAACCGCTCTTTTCCACTTCTTTTTCCAGTCTTTGAGAAAGACGCTCCAGAATAGAATCAAAATTTTCCTGGTCAAACTGTACTTTGGCAATATAATCTATTGCCCCCAGTCTGAGTGCCTGCTGTATATATCCAAAATCGCTGTGGACAGTTAAAACTGCAAATTTAATATGTGGATACAATATCTGCACTTTTTGTATTAGTTCCAGGCCTGACATAAGGGGCATCTCAAGGTCACAGAGAACAAGATCGGTTTGATTTTCCATTAAAAATTCCAGTGCAGCCACACCATTTCCGGCTTCACCGACAATCTCCATCTCATACTTATCCCATGGCATGGACGCAATCAATCCCTTTCTAGTTAGCTTATCATCATCAACAATCAGCACTTTCCACATTTTCCTTCTCCTCATGCAGTTTAGGTACCACAATCTTTACCAGAGTTCCTCCCTCGTCCCGGTTTTCTATCAAAAAGCCCCAGTTTTTCCGTGACTTTTTATAAAAGCGTTCCAGTGATTGTATTACATATTCCAATCCGATTCCTATGGTATGGGCATTTCTACGCCCATCGTCTCCAGACCTGTCTTCCATATACTCACGGATTCGCTCGAGCTGTTCTTTTTTTATTCCCTGGCCGTCGTCTATGATCAATATTTCTACATGCTCATTTTTATCCTGGACCACCAGTTCTATATTCATATTATCCCGGTATCCATGAATCAGGGAGTTTTCTATAATCGGCTGCAGTATAAACTTCGGAATAACATAATTGAACTCTGCATTTTCTGGCTCACGGCGTATCTCATAGGAAAAATCCAGCAGTCTGACTTTCTGCAGCAACATATACTCTCCCATGGCAGATAGTTCCCTTTCAATATCCGTATGGTACCCGTCCTTATCCAAATTGTAAAACAACAGCCGGTTCAAAGCTTGAATTGTCTTATCGATCTCTGGCTGTTTATTCATCACAGCCATCCAGTGCATGGTATTCAAAGTATTCATCAAAAAGTGAGGATTAATCTGATAGCGGAGTTTTTCTATTTCCAGCCGTCGTTTTTCTTCCCCACGCTGGACTATTTCCTGAAGCATTGCCTGTATCTGTTGCCGCATCTCATCAATTCTGTTCAACAGATGATCATATTCCAGCATCCCGGTAAGAATAATTTCTTCCTTATCCGGATTCGATTTTTCTAATAATTTATCCAGTTCTCTGTCAAAAAGCTTCAACGGAGCATAGATATTCCTCCAGACAAGTACAAATAACAACGCAACAATTACCACAAAAATCAGCAATGAGCCAAAAATCGGATAAAAGTCCTGAATATACATACTTTTTTCCAGTTTCATGTCTACGACTTCTACAATGGAAAATCCCAGTTTCGATTGCTTCTCAAAATAACGGTATCCACCTACCATCTTTTCATCGTTGGAATAGTCTGCAAAAGAGTCTCCCTTAGAACATAAATCCGGTACATCAGTATAACAGATATTTCCTTCGTCATTTACAAATATAAGACCCTTTACACCTGCTTTATCAATCTTGAGTAGATTCTCAAGTGTATCATAATTTGTCTCGATGCCAAAATAGATATTTTCCGATTCTGGAGACAGCCGCCCTATTTCACGCATAAGACAAAGTACCTGCCCGCCATTATAACTGGCAAGACTCTTTTGGGGTCCATAAAACCAAAGCTCATTCGCCCTGAAAAGATAATCCTCTTCTTTCGTATCCAGTCTCTTATTTATATTGAAGTTGCTGACAGCCATCTCATCGCCATACTCAAAAAATACCAGACCAATATTTACATTGGCAAAGGTCAGCTGCCTCAACCGGTCAAGGATTCTCTGGTTAATTTGAACTTTTTCGTAAGAATCTACTTGAGGTGAGTTAAATTCTGTAATATCCTCTGCAATGTTCATTCCAAATCCAACCTGCTGAGACAACAATTCCATGTTATCGATAATATTTTCAATTGCTGCAATCAGTGTCGATAAACTGTTTTCATAAGCATTTTCAATTCTCGATTGAGACACTCTTCGGATAATCTGTCCGGATATAATGAAGATACCGATAAACGAGGTCACAATTGTGATGATAAAAAAGATCATAATTCGCGTACGCAGAGATAAACCTTGAACCCTCTTTCCTTCTTTACTCATTTCGACCTCCTGCGTTCTATCTCTTCTGGCACTCAATTTAAGATTATTAAAACACAATCACATAGAATTTGCAACAGCCACACAAACCCGGCATCGTAAGTTGATGCCAGGTTTGACAGACTCATACGCGATTCCAAATAATTAAATCCCGCTTCCATAATTCCTGTTTTAGTTCTTTTAAACGCTTAAAGAGTTCCGCCTCTGTCAAATGATTATCGTAATTAGTGATAATTTCTCCATTTCCAGTCTCCTGATTGTACAGCCACAACTGCCATTTATAGTATTCAGGACCCTCTCCCCGATCCCGTATCCAGCCCATCAGGCGTCTAAGAATATGTGCAGTAAACTTAAAGTCAGCGAAACATTCATACTTATAAAAATTTTCCCAGATTCCTGTCTCTGTTTTCCGAAGTCTTAGATCCGCTTCCGCAAATGCTTCTGCTGCCAGGCCGCATTCGTAAAAAGCTTCCATTTCCTTCTCTTCTCTCCATAAGTTCCAGGCGCTGCAAAAATGCCTTGTACCTTTACAGCCAAAATAATGAAGTGCAACCTGTATTGTTAAAGTTCCAGATATCTCCTGAGAAGCCGCTTCACACGCCTGCAGATACTTCTGGTAATTCAGTTCTTTGTTCCTGACACATGCAGCCAGCCATTGAATCTGCCCATCCAGCAAACTTTCTTCTTTCGCCCACTGATAATAGTCCGCAGCACTATTTGAATTAACCATCCATTGATTTGCCAGAATCTTTACACTGTGAGTATAAAACTGTTCTCCTGCTTTTTCATCATCATGCTCTCCGAAACTGACAGCAGACTTTGCATAGTGCTTATACAAAGATATCACATCTCCTATATTTTCCGAATAGTATTGAGGAACAAACCTGTTATAGAACAGACTTACATCATAATCGGGATCCTGCCACATCTTAGCAAGAAGATCTAAAAGCGGAACATGAGGACGTATATTGGAACAGTTAATAATCCAGTAATCGGTAAGGCTACATGAGACAGCTTCGCCCAACTCTCTTTTGTAGTACTCCGGATCAAATGGAGGCATCGTCGTATGGCTGGCCGCCTGAAGGTCGTAGAAAGAAATATGATAATAGATCCCATGTCTCCCCTTCATCTCCTGCGCATTGACAGGAAGGGCCTTAGTCCTTGGATTATGATTTCCCCGCCTGCGGGCCACCATTTTTCCAAAACCATTATCACCCCATATACGTATAACATCATCAGGTAACGTCAATACGCCCTCCCGGTACAATTCCATCATCTCACCATAGAGATTTGTGCATATGACAGCTTCTGGAATCTTACTCCTTATCATTTCGTACTGTTTCTTTAAAATTCGACTCAGAAACATTCCCTTCTCAGCGTCCGTCTTTGTCCTGCTCACTCCGTCATTTTCCCAGTAGGGGCAGTCTCCTTGTCCACGAAAGCCTATCGCCCAGATTGTAGGCTGTTTCTGATATTTGGCTATCGCATGCTCCCACAGTGTCTCATAAAGATCCGGATGTTCATAATAAGATGGTGTCAGGTGTGGATAAACGGTAGAAAAAAGTTCTGCTCCCAAAGGTTCTACATGATGCTGGGTCAGCATCAGCCCCATATCGGCAGCAAGTTCATGATACCGCGCAAAATTATGGAGCGTCCCTGGTATTACCATATTTCCTCCGCTGCGCAGCAGCGCTTCAAACGCCATTTCCCAGGCAAATGCCTCGTCGTCCTGCGGATTCCATCTGCTCATAAAGGTCTCGTCATTGATAAACCAACCACGATACCTTACCGCTGCTTTCTGTGAATAGTATGTTCCCACAGGGATCAGTTTTTCGTCTTTTTGTTCTGTTTTCTGATCCAGCCAAAACCAAAATGGATGAATCTCCAGATATGTTTCACTCAAATAGTGAAACGCATAGATAAGCCCCAGATCCGAAGACGCACTAATCTGAATATCATTTTCACTTACCCGAATTTTCCATGCCTCGTCTTCCATACAATGCGTACTGTCAAAATAAATACTTCCAACTGTATGATTTACTGTAGTCAACGTTCGTTTAATATCTCTATACATACGTCTGACTGCATGACAGACAGGACGGCTGCTGCTGTCACCTTCTATTCTGGTATTTCCTGTGAGGATAAAATCTCTAGCCATATTAAGCCCCTTCCTGCGGTATTATTCTTTCACACTTCCAAGCATGATTCCTGATACAAAATATTTCTGTAAAAATGGATAAATAACCAAAATGGGAAGCATGGATACGAAAATCTTCGCTGAGTTTAACGCTGTATTTGATAAATTGGCAAGACTCGCGAACTGATCTTCCGTAATGGTGCTGTAATCAATCTGCACAACCATTTGTTTGATATAGGACTGCAAAGGATAATAGTTTATTTTCGTAGAAAGTACATATCCCTGAAAGAACTCATTCCACTGACCAACAATTGTAAACAAAGCAATTGTAGCAATAATCGGTTTAGAAATTGGCAGCACTATGGAAAACAGAATTCTCCAAGGACCAGCTCCATCCACTATCGCTGCCTCTTCGAGTTCTTTTGATATGGACTCGAAGAAATTTATCATTAAAATCATATTGTAAATCGGCAGTCCTCCGCAGACCGCAAGACCTAACACACTGTTAATCAAGCCATAATTCTTCATGGTCATATACCACGGAATCAACCCTCCCGAAAACATCATACAAAACATACAAATCCACATGATTACATTACGCGGTGCAAATTCTTTTTTTGATTTTGCCAAAGCATAAGAAGCCGGTATCATGACAGCAAGAGCAATAAGCGTGGATAGGATAACTCTTTGAACTGCAATTCCAAAAGACAAAAAAAACTGCATATCTTTCATGATTTCTTTATAATTAACCAGGGTAAGCCCCACAGGAAAGAATCCCACCTGACCGGAGGCCACAGCTTCCTTACTGCTTAATGATAATGCCAGTGTATAGACTAAAGGCAAAAGACAGGAAAGCGAAAAGATAACGATAATAAAAATTGTTAACATGTAGAATACTTTAGATGCTGCATTTTTTCTCTCTATCATAATAATCCCCCGTCTTTAAAAAATCTTATAATCAGCAACCTTGTTTGCAATCAGATAGGATATGGAAATCGCAGTAAAACCTACTACAGATTTTAATAGTCCTACTGCAGAAGCGAGAGAAAACTGCATGTCTACCAGACCTGCTCGATACACCCACGTATCAATAATATCCGCAGCGGAATAGACTGCTGGATTATATAAATTATATATCTGGTCAAAGCCCGCATTTAAAATATTTCCAAGCGATAGCACCATCATAAGAATAATCGTTCCTTTAATACTCGGAAGCGTAATATGAATCATTCTATCCCAGCGATTTGCCCCGTCAATCGCAGCCGCCTCGTATAGATTCTGGTTTACTCCTGTCAATGCAGCAAGATATATGACTGTTTTAAAACCAAATTCTTTCCAAATATCACTGCCTATAATTAACCCTCTGAAAAGGCCTCCATTTTGGAAAAAGGATAAACGTCCGAGCCCTAAATCCATTAATATTGTATTAATGGGGCCGCTGTGCCCGAAAATCTCCATCAGCATTCCGCTTAACGCTACCCAGGACAGAAAATGTGGAATATAAACCAGAGTTTGTGCTGTTCTTTTAAACAATGCATTTGTAACTTCATTTAGCAAAAGAGCGAACACCACCGGAACGATCAGATTTCCGATTATTTTAAATAATGCGATGACAAATGTATTCAATAAGATTGTTTTTACATCTTTTAGTTGAAACATGTATGTAAAATTTTCAAGTCCAATCCACGGTGAACCAAATATTCCCTTACCTGGATTAAAATCCTGAAATGCCATAACGATACCACCCATGGGTACAATATTAATCAAAATCAACCATACCAACGCAGGAATTACCATAATCCAGTAATGGATTGTATTGCGTTTTTTCTTCATGAAATGCGCTCCTTTATACAAATTAATGATCCAGTTATAGGAAAAGGGAAGACTGATCTTCCCTTTTCTTTGTCCTATTTTGAAACCGCTTCTGTAACTTCCTGAATTATCTCTGTGCCTCCCTGGGAGTACCAGTCATCGATAAATGTTTCAAATTTATCTAACGGTTCAGTTCCGAGAATGATTTTAAGAAATGTCTCATCTTCAAGCTTCTTTAAATTAGACCATTTTTTCTGCATACTGTCGGTTTGTCCATACAGAAGGCTGTATGCCTCATCGCAGCCGATTTCGTAACCTTTGTCGATTGCGCCTACGCCAACCAGTGTGGAGTAAATTCTCGCAAAATTACCTTCTTTACTGACATTCCATTTATCAATACCCAAATCATCATAGGGCTCTTTTTTATAATCTTTTACGGTATTTAAATCATTTTCCATTCTGGTATGTTCAGAAACATCATAATCCGGAATGGCACCTGTTTCCAGATATTTATATATGATTTGAGCGTCACTCTCCAATGGCTTCGCCGGATTTATTAAAAGCCTGCCTGGAAGGTAAGCAACCGGTATTCCCATAGAATCCATTTTGCCGCCTATTTCTGGTACCAAAAGTTTATTATTTATAATAAATACGATCTCCGGATGCTCATAGCCTTTTCTCACCACGTAAAAGGAATCAGAAGGATTTGGCATATGAGGTGCCCACACACCTTCCTCCGTCAACGGATATGGATAGGCCAGCCACTCTGCATTTGGATTAACAGCCAGCGCATCTGCCAGATTATATCCTACCCACCATGGACCAAAAAACATACCTGCCTGACCTGATTTCCATGCCTCATCTGCATCTTTTCTGGTTCCAAGTTCCGGGTCCAGGCTTCCTTCTTTATACATATCTGCTAAAACAGACAATGCCTCCTTCGTCTCCTGCGTAAGAGAACCATATATTACTTTTCCATCATCATTTTCTACCCAATATCCTGGATATGCCTTTTTTCCCTGGAAGATACCATCAAGCCCGCACATTGTTGCACTCGATTGCTGGAAGTCCGCATATAAAAGATTACTGGATGACGGTCCCAAAAGCCCTATTGTATTTTCGCCGCCCATCTTATTATCAACAAAGGCTTTTGCTACTTTTATTACCTCATCGATAGTTTTCGGCACCTCCAGATTCAGTTGATCCAGCCAGTCCTGTCGAATCCATAAAAGATCATATCCATCTTTAAAGGCTTTTACATTGGGAAGAGCCATCATTTTCCCATCGTAGGTAACAGATTCTATAGATTTTCCGCCTGTGGAATTTAGGTTTTTACGCATAATTTCGCTTGCATATTGCTTATAATAAGGAGTCAGATCTTCAATCATATCTGCCTTTATCAGCATTTCGAGCTGTGCCGAGTTGACCGAAATGATATCAGGAAGTTCCCCGCTTGAAATAGCCAGATTTAATTTTTCATTATAATCTTCTCCGGTTCCAGACTGCCACATTACTTCGACATCTATATTCATCTCGTCTTTATAGAACTTGAAGAAATCATTATCTGTCGCTGATTGTCCCTCGGGAAATACATCTGATGGATTTACGACCTGAGCTATCTTCAACTTAACGGGATTGTCATATACACCTAACGGATCAGGTTCTCCCTTCTCGTTAACAGGCCGATTGGCAGTAAGCTCACTATTATTGATTTCCGCCCTCTGCGGATCGAGTAATTTTCCACACCCAGTCAAAGATGAAGCAACAATTACTACTGTTGCCAGGAAAATTCCTATTGTTTTTCTCTTCATCTTGTTTTCCTCCTCTTTTCTTTATGCTTCAATTATAACAGCATTGTTAATCCGCAAAAACCGAGGGTTGTTTCGAATAAGTAGCTTTTTGTTTTGTCGTAGTAAACCAAAAAACAAAATCACACTTTATATATAACAATTTTTCGCTTTATAATAGAAAATCGGCGGAAAACACCATTTGTGTCTTCCACCGTTATAGATATCAGCTTATCTATTATTCTTTAGATCAAATTCCTACCCCTTAATACCATCCATCGCAATCCCATCCACAATATACTTTTGAAAAACAATAAAAAAGCCAATAATCGGAATCAGAGAAACAAACGACATGGCAAACAATCCGCCGTAATTATTGTAAGAATTGGGATCCAGGAACATATTGAGGGCCAGTGATACTGTAAACTTATCCACAGAATTCATAAAAATCAAAGGCTGGAAGAAATCCTGCCAGATCCAGTAGAACGAGAAGATAAAACAGGTGACCACTGTAGGACGTACAACCGGGAACAATATTTTAAAGAGTATTCCGATTTCTCCGCAGCCATCGATTTTCGCCGCCTCATCCAGTTCCTTGGGTATCCCACGGAAAAACTGGTTCATAAGGAAAATGAAAAATGCGCTTCCAAACGCCCACGGCAGAATTAATGCAAGTTTTGTATCAATTAAACCGATTTTCTTAAAAATGATATACTGCGGAACCACCATGACCTGAGACGGGATCATCAATGTCACAATTACACAGCTAAACCAGAATTTCGATAAACTGAAGTCAATTCTCGAAAACGCATAAGCGGCCAGAAGGGCCGAAAATACACCGCATATGGAACCAGCCATGGTTACCATCAGCGAATTCATCATAAATGTTCCAAAAGATACTCCGCTGATTCCCTGCCACCCTGATGTATAGTTTGTAACCACGTCCCATACCTTGGGAATCAGGGAATAGGAATCCTTAAAAATTGTATCGTTGCTCTTAAAAGAACTGGCTACCAGCCACAGCAATGGATAAACCATTATAAAACCTATTACAATGGCAAAAGCATGAAAACGTACTGCTTCCCATTTTTTTCTTGTGCTCATGCGATAGCCGTTACCTTTTATTATTTTACTGCTCATAGATTTCACTCTCCATTCTATTTTGCGTCAGACTCATAATACACCCATCGGTTCTGTGACCAGAAAAGGGCGACGGTGAAGACGGATATAATTGCAACAAAAATCCATGCAAGAGCACAGCTGTATCCCATGTCAAAGAAATTGAACGCCCGTTTATACATATAAAGTACGTAGGACAGTGTTCCATTTAAGGGACCTCCGTCTGTAATCACGTAACTTTCTGTAAATACACGGAAACCATTGATAATCTGAAGAATCAGATTAAAGAATATCGTTGGCGTAAGCATTGGAATCGTAATTTTAAAGAAAGTATAAACTGGTCTTGATCCGTCTACTGAGGCTGACTCATATAGAGAATTGGGTATCGTCTTGAGCGCTGACAAAAAAGTGAGCATAGACGATCCAAACTGCCACACGCCTAAAAGAATAATCGCAAACAGTGCCGTATTGGGGCTGCCAAGAATCGATGTCTTTTGAGGAAACCCTACAGCAGCCGCCAGAGACATAAAAACACCGTTATTACCGAACAACTGGCGCCATACAACAGAAACAGCTATACTGCCTCCAATAATTGACGGTATATAGTATAAAGTTCTGTAGACTCCGATTCCTTTATGCTTTTTATTAACCAGCATGGCAATCATTAAAGCAAAAGCCAGCCTGAAAGGCACCAGCACCAGCACATAAACAAAGGTTACTTTCAGCGCCTGCCAGAACATTTCGTCCTTTGTAAACATTCTTATGTAGTTTTTTAGTCCAATAAATTTTGGTGTATTAAGCAGATTATAATCAGTAAAAGAATAGTAGATTGACATGCAGGATGGAATTAAATACAATCCGATAAATCCAATCAACCATGGTGCAAGTAATATATATCCGATAACGTTCAGTCTCGCCTTTTTCGATAATGCTTTCATGAATTACCATTTCCTTTCTGAAAACAGAGATTTTTCTCCTGTTTGAGGACAAAAAGGGAGACATCAGGAGGGAGGTCAACTTTCTCCTGATATCTCCCCTTCAAATTTCCGCCGTTTCTGGTTAGTTATTTCTCTCCAGAATTTCATTTACCATTGTTCTGAAATCTGCAGCAGCCTTTTCCGGTGTTTTGTTGCCATATAACACATTGTAAATCTCTGTCTGATAAGTCTCGGAGATTTCTGATACTCCAGCTGGATCCGGAGCCGGCGCATCTGCGCAGACAGAAACCGCATCGTCAACAAAGTCAAACATTTCAATCTGTTTCTTTGTCAGTTTTCCTGAGTCAGCCAGGTAAGATCTTACAGCCGATGATACTGGTGTTCCTCTTTCAGCCAGAATGATATCGTTTGCTTCTTCTGAATTGATGAACCAGTTGATAAACTCTGCAGCTGCCTGTTTCTTTGCATCGGCAGAGGTCTCTGCAATCGAGAAGAACATACCTGGTTTTACCCATAATGCTTTTGTCTTATCAGCCGTCATTGGTGGCGTTACCAGCTTTAAGGTGTCATTGGACCCCTCTACGATCGTTGCATAATTGGACCAGTCGTTGCGGAATCCGGCACCTCCGGTTACTACCGGGAATGATTCTTTACCCATCGCCATGATTGCCGCATACTGGTCCGGATTCGGCATTGCCCCTTTCTCTACAAGGGAGGCAATCATATTGACAAAATCAACGAAAACCGCATCGTCTTTGTAACCCAGGGATTTATTGTCATCACTGAATAATTGTTCTCCGCGCTGTCTTACATAATAATTTAATACATTAATGTTATCGGAAAGATTGGTTTCCATTCCGTATGCGTCGGTCTTCTCCGCGATCTGAGTACAGTCAGCTATAAAGTCATCCCAGGTCCAGTCCGCGTTTGGCTCTTCCACACCAGCACTGGCCAGCACCTCAGGATTATAGGTAAATGCAAGCAGGGAACTGGATAATACCATTCCGGCCAGTTTTCCATTAATCTCTCCTGAACCGTACAGAACCGGGTCAATATTAGTCACATCAATTGTTCCATTATCGATATATGGTTTCAAATCTGCTACCGACCCATTGTTAGCATACGTTGTAATGTATAAGTAATCCATCTGCACGATATCCGGCATAGCTCCGGCTGCCGCCTGTGTTGCAAGTTTGTCAAAATATCCATCCCATCCCGAAGGAGATGTCTGAAAGGTAATATTCGGATGTTCCGATGTATAAAGCTCTAAAAGCTTCTGGGTGTATTCGTTTCTTTCCTGTCCTCCCCACCATGCTATCGAAAGGGTGATGGGTTCCTCCTCAGATCCTGACTCCTGTTTTTTTTCTCCTGCCGTCGTCGCCGTCTCACCTGCCGCCTTAGTTGTTTCCGTCGTCTGACCAGCTGTTCCGCCGGAACTTCCACATGCTGTTACCGATGCTGCCATAACTGCTGCCAGAGCAGCTGCCATAAGTCTTTTTCCTGTTTTTCTCATATTGCCTCTCCTTTTTCAAGTTGTTTATTTCTTATAGCCTTATTATACATGGTCACCCCCGGTTCTTTGAAGGAACTATCCCGACCATTTTTTTGCAAAAAGGCGACTTCATGTACATTTCCAAAACGTCTTACTGCGAAAATGTACATGAAACCGCCATTCTTTAAAGCTCATTTCTGTATTCCGATAATGTTTTTCCAAAATATTTCTTAAAGACCTTACAGAAGTACCGGCCATCCTCGTGATACCCTGCGCTGACTGCCAAATCTGAAACAGAGTAATCGCTGCGGAATTTAAGAATACGTTTCACAGTCTCCATACGTACCATGCAAAGATAATCCGGCATCTTCTGTTTCATCGAAGATTTAAAAATACGAGCCAGATAATCTTCATTAATATACAGAATTTCCTTTGCCAGCCATTGAATCGACATGCGGTCGTCTCCGGCATATTCGTAAATTAAAAACAGAATTTTTTCCATTTTCTGTTCTCCTGCAGTCAACTGAATTCCCGCCTTGTTCACTGAAATTCTAATAGCTGTTTCAAACAACTCCTGCTCTTCTTTCACCTGCCTGCATTTTTGATAAGTGTCATCCTTACCATAAATCTGCCCCATAAGCTTTATATAACATTCGGCAGTTTCATAAATGCTCATCTTGGAAATATGAGCCATGCAGAGGACGGAATGATATTCAACCAACAGCTCACTAAAATTACCAGCATTCTTTATAGCCTCCATATCTAAGCTTTTCAAAATCTGATTAACCTTTTCCTCCGATGTTTCCAGACGGGCAATCGCCTGTTCATACATCTGGTAAAGATCTCTTAAGCCGCCTTTATCACTGGACGCATAATGCAGATCCATTCCAAAAATTTTTTTAAACTGATCCTTAACCTGTCTTATAACAGTTTCCAGACGTTTTGTTCCATCAGCCTGCAGCAGGAAAACAACATGGTTTTGTACTTCAGTCTTCATTAAAATATCTTTTACACTCATCAGTTCTTCGAAAATATTCTCTACCACAAAAGAACTTAAATGGCTCTCCAGGGAATCTCCACTGAATACCATAAGAAACAATTCCCTGGCCCCCAGACCACATGACTCCTCATAAAAAGCAAATTCTTTTTCTGCCAGAAAAGGATTTGTTATTGCACTCCTCAGAAACTGGATCTTGGCTTTTGGCAGCAGTTTCAGGATTTCCTGATTAAACCGTTCTGTCTCAAACAGCCGCTCATGCTCCCGTTCCTTTAGTTCTGACTTAACTTTTTCCAGTACATGAACCAGATGGTCTTCATCACAAGGTTTTAAAATATAGTATTTAACCCCCAACTGCATGGCCTGGCTGGTATACTCATAATCACCATATCCGGAAAGCACCACATAGATACAGTCTGGAAAGGTTTTTATGGATTCTTCTATCATTTGAATTCCATTCATCAGAGGCATTTTAACATCAGTCAAAACGATATCCGGAACAGTTCTACCGATTAATTCCAGTCCTTCCAGGCCATTTTTCGCATCGCCTGCAATCTCAATATCGTATTTTTTCCAGTCGATGAAATGAATCATACCTTCCCGCTCTACGGTCTCATCATCGACAATAATCATTTTATACATGTTCTTTCACCTGTTCCCACGGTATTTCGATGATAATTGTTGTACCGACTCCTTCCTGGCTTTCAATCAGGAGTTGATATTGATCTTTATATATCAGTTCCAGACGCTGATTAATATTTTTAAGGCCTATCCCATTTTGCCGCGGCTGCATCGTAAAATTCCTTACTTTTCGCAGACGCTCCGGCTCCATTCCGGCACCGTTATCGGACACTTCAATTCGCACCCGGTCTCCGCACCGGTATGCATGGACTCTGACTGTACATTTTTCCGGAGAGTATTCCACGCCGTAATTAATTGCATTCTCAACAAGCGGCTGGAACGACAGACGCGGAACCTTTATGAAAAGAACCTCTTCCTCCGCCTCCAGGATGAAATCGACTCTCTCATCATATCTGATCTTTTGAATGTAAATATAATGCTCCAGCAGCTCCATCTCTTCTGCGACCGTCGCCAGCTGCTCCTCTTTAAACGCGGCCCGAAGCTGACTGCCTAGTGCGGTCAGCATCTTTTGAGCCTCCTCATTTCGGCCTGCTTTGATCATCCAGCCAATGGAATTAAGCGTATTATAAAGGAAATGAGGATTAATCTGAGCCTGGAGCGCTTTATACCTGGTATCCATAAGGGTTATCTGTTTCTCATAGTTCTCTCTAATTAAAACTACAATCTTATCCAGCATAATATGGAATTCTTCGCTCAATAGACCAACCTCATCATGCGTCTCTACGGGAAGCAGAATACTTTTTGCTTTTTCAAAATCCCCGTTTTCAACAATTCTCATAGATTCAGCCAGATTTGTCAAAGGAGACGTAATCACCACACAGATCTTGCGGAGCAGGAATGCAAATAAAACAAATAGAGAAATTGCTGCAATAATAAGTGCCCGGTTCGCATAGATCAGGGTACGGTAAATACTGTCATAGGTACATTCGTTCACAAAATTCCAGCCGCTGTTCGGTGATTTTAAGTAACAGCGGAAGTATTTTTTTCCGTTTTTGTTGACAATCTCATATCCACTTGCCGTCTCACCGTTTCCAAAAGTATAGTTCTTTAATGGATTATCTGCTCCAAGAATGCCGGAAAACAGTTCATCATTATTACTGTATATCATGACATCATCGGAGTAGACACAAACATTATTCTCCACTCCGCTTAATGACTTAATGTTGTCGTCGATTATTCCTTTGATATCATAAGCAACAATAAGCGTTCCCATATACTTTAGGGATAAATCAATACGGTTTCTGATATCGCGCCCCGACAAAATGTACGGAAACTCCTGTGTCGGATTTAAATACACATAGGCGCCATTGGCTTCCGTTGTCAGTTTTAATATTTGATCATATAACTCTTTGGGAATCTCTTCCCCTGTATTTCGTATTTCATATTTTATATCCTGTTTATTATCATAGATAATCTCTGTAATTGTATTATCTCTGATGGATTCCACGTTCATCTTGTCCCTGAGACTATACATGGCCACCCATTTCACCTGCTTATCGGTTACCGAGTTTACCTCTGAAAGCTGTCTCTGAAATTCTCCATCCATCGCAATCTCAAATGTCAGTGTTTCTACTGCATCCATTTCGTCTTCCACGAGATTTGAGAAATACTCCAGTTCCAGAATAGACCGTTCATACAATTTTTTATCATAGATTTCCTGTGTGATCCGCATGGCAAACAGGCTGAATACAGTCATACTTCCCAATGCCAGAAGGCAGATAATCATGATTTTCTGCTGCAGGCTGTAATTTTTATATTGATTTTTCCTCGACAGCTTCATCCAGTTTTTGATTGCTTTCATACCCCTTCATCACCTGATAGATTTCCCAGTCTGTCATATGGTTATCTGTGACTAACAAAAGAAATACTTTTTGGTCTTCCTTTGCATAGCAATACTCATGATACCAGGCGTCATGCCGCGTATTATCCCCCAGTTCACGCATAATTCCCATAATTTTCCGGATCATATACGCCGTGTGCTTTACATCAGCAAAACAGTCATTTAAGTAAAAATCTTCCCATACACGATTTTCATTCGATTCTTCCGCTGCACGCATCTTATCGTCTGCGGCGTCAAAGCATTCTGCACTCATGCCAAACAGCAGAAACGCCCTTTTATAATCACTCTTTTCATATGCCTCATAAGCATCGCCAAAAAGGACCACACCTTTGGCGCAAAAATAGTGAATGGAGGTCTGCAGCAGCAGCGTGGCATCAAAAAGATGTTTTCCTTCTTCAGTCAATCCATTGCTAACCTTTTTACAGTAGTTATAATATTCACGCAGCTTTGCGATACCAGCTCTGCATAGTCCGCACACCTGCCGCACCTGATCATATAAAGTACCGTTTCCTGCAATCCAGTACAGATCATCAGCATTCTTTGTCTTATCAACCAGAAACTGATGAACAATAATTCTCAAATTTTCCGTATAAAACTGTTCCCCCATATGGTCATCTTCATTTTTTCCATAAGGAATCATTGCCTCCGGATACTTGCCATAACAGCCGGCTATCTCCATATTGCCGCAATAATAATCGAGTGCAAACTCCCTGCTGTGAGTTTGATCGGAAACTCTTTTTCCAAGCCATATCTTTTTAACGGCATCCAGGTAATATGCGTGGGGTCTTACATTGGAACAATTAATGACCCAGAAATCATCCCCGCCGTTTTCCAGTACTTCGCTCAGCTCTCTGTCTACAAAAGAGAGGGAGTTAGGCAGCATTGTGATATGGTTTGCCGCCTGTAAATCATAAAAAGATACGTGATAATAGATTCCCTGCGCACCTTTGTCAAGCGGATCAGGCATAGAGGAGACCCTTACACAATGATTATCACGCCGTCTTGTCACCATTCTGCCAAATCCATTATCCGCCCGAACCTTGATTATGTCTTCGTCCAGTTCTATGTACCCCTGCTCATATAACTCCATAATTTCGCCATACAAATTAGTGCAGAACACAGGTTTTTCAACATACCTTCTTACAAGATCGCACTGTTTTTTTATCAGACTGCTGATCAATTTCCCCTGCTTCTCTGGCGTATCAAACTCGCCGCTGGTATCATTGGCCCAGAACGGCACATCTCCCTGTCCGCGGAAGCAGAGATTCCAAACCACCTTGTAGTCCTTCTGTTCCATTACTGCCTCCTCCCAAAGCTTATAGAACAGATCCGGATGCTCCATAAAATTAGGTTCTTTGTCTGGATATGCTCGCACAAACATCTCTGCGCCTAATGGTTCCGCATGGTGATGCGTAATCCACAGGCCCATGTCAGCCGCCATTTTTTTATTTTTCCGCGACATCTTATCGGTCCCGGGAATCGCCATGTTTCCGCCGCACCTAAGCAGTGCTTCAAAGGCCATCTTCCAGCCGTCTACACCGTTTTCATTATATTTCCATTTCAACATTAATACTTCATCATTAAAAAACCATCCTCTGAAACGTACCGGAGGCTTTACTGATTCATAGTGGCCATGAGTGATTTCCACCCGGTCGCGTCTTTTAATTTTCTGATCCATCCAGAACCAGAATGGCTTGATTCCAAGATAATGCTCACTTATATACAGTAAACCATAGACAAAGCCTAAATCTTCACTCGCATTTATTGTTATTTTATCAGCTTCTATCGCCAGAGTAAACTGCTCTTCCGGCAAATTTTCATATTCTTTTAAAAGAATGTAATTAAAAGGATAACCGGCTGGCTCAAAAACTTTGTCTCTGTCCCTTTCTACTATTTGAATTGCCTGGACCACGGGAGTACTGGTCTTCTCCGAAATGATCTGTGTATTTCTGCTGAATGTAAACATATAGTATCCTCTCTTTCCTATAATAAGACATATTCTTTACTCATCATATCATAATTTGTAAATTTTTCTCTGCTAATATTGGCACAAACATTGCATATCTTGACTTTTTATTATAAAATGAGAGCACCTGATGAGGAGGCATTTTTCAATGGTAGATGAAATTATTAATGAATTCTATGATAAGGAACACCATTATGGCTTTGATTATGTATATACGATTGATAATACACCCAAAAATGATCTGGAATTTAAGCTGCATAACCATGATGATCACTATGAAATCTTCTTATTTTTAAGGGGCAATGCGGAATTTCATATTGAAGGAAATATTTATCAGTCCCATCCGCATGACCTCTATATTGCAAGGCCGTTTGAGCTGCACCATAACGTATTTTTGACATCCGATGCATATGAACGGGTTATCATCAATATCAGTCTCGATTTTTTTGAGGAGAATTCCTGCTGTGAACTGGAATCTGTCTTTTTAAACAGGAGCCTCGGCGCTAAATGCCAGATACCGGCAAGAATTGTGGACAGAGAAATGTATCATCTTATTATGAAAATGAATGGATACATCCGAGATAAGGCCTATATAATTGCCAAATCAGTGTTGATGGAATTTTTGTATCTGCTGAACCACATCAGTGAACCGGTTACAATTCCCGTCGCTGAGGATCAGCGGATAAAAGATATGCTCACTTACTTAAATGACCATTTGACAGAACCGCTTTCGCTTGATATTCTGTCGCAGAAATTTTTTATCAATAAATACCATCTCTGCAGAGTTTTTAAAACGATTACCGGTTATACCATCAATCAGTACATCATCACCAAACGGCTCATGCTGGCCCATGAGTTAAGCAAAAAAGGGCAGTCCCTGCTGGAGGCCAGCACAAACGCCGGCTTTAACAGTTATGCCCATTTTTATAAGATGCATAAGAAGCATTTTGGAAAACCGCCAAAAGATGGTAAAACGGTTTAAAGACCTGAAATATTGATTACTTCTTATACTCTCGGTTGTACCATTCCGTAGACAGCTGTATTTTTAAATCACCTCCTGCCTTGCGCCAGGAAGACACATAATTATCCCACTCTGCGTCAATATCAATGGAACCAGTGATCGCTTTATCGGCAAATTCTGCCACTGGCTTATTTAAATCGTATTGTGTCAGTTCTTCAAAGGCAGGACACAGCATCTGAAGTTCATTATAATCCCCGTACTTATTAGAGAGAAGTAAGTGTTCTATTCCCAACTCTCCATTGTTCTGCTCCATAATGCTCTTCAAGGGTTCCTTCTCGATATTGGGGTTCTGAATACCAAGAGTAAGCTGACGCCAGCCCACATTCTTGCCCATACGATCCTCTTTAATTTTTATCTGACCATCAATCACATCATAATCCTTTTCTTCCAGGCCGGCATAGATGAAGGTCCCGCCTTCCTCTGTAAAGGCCCAGTTCAGCATATCGAGAGCTGCTTTCGGATCTTCGCAGTCAGCGCTTAATGAGACCATATGGCGAATCGGTGAAATATAAATGTACTTCGCTTCACTGCCGTCGTTTCTGAGGGGCGGTGCCATTGCTACAAGATTTTCCCTGGGAAGATTTTTCCCGAGGTACTCCTGTAATCCCCAGAAATAGAAGAAGGTTCCATACTTTCCAGAGGCTACCTTTTCCCACATCTGCGTCTGAGAGGTCACTAAGTATTCCGGATCAAGAATTTTTTCCTCGTAAAGCTTGTTCATAAACTTTAACCATTCCTTATATTCAGGCAATATATAGAATGGCCGCAGTTCGCCATCAACGATCTTATCTCTGGCGGCCCCAAACGAATCCAAAAACATCCGTAAAGTCATCTCCGGCTGCCCCCAGCCATATGATGATGCCAAACCATACGTATCGTCAATACCATTCCCATCCGGATCATCCGTTACGAAACGCTTTAGCATCTGGTACCAGTCATCAATCGTCTTTACATCGTCCGGATTAATTCCAAGATTATCGAGCCAGTCTTTGCGTACATAAGTAAGGAATGGTGTGGGATCATTTCTCTGCATCGGCACTCCGTAGATTTTGCCGTCGTATTTGCATAATTCCCATGCCTCATTTTTAATATTATCCATCAGTTCCGGATACTCCTTCAGATAATCGTCTAAAGGTAGAAGCATATCTTCCGAAGCCCAGCGGGTCATTTCTTCTCTCGTATTCAGCAGCACCATATCCGGCGGTGTCTTTGAGAGCATCATGGTATTAACCTTTTGCTCATAATCAACGTTTCCCGTTATAAGTTCCAGATCAATTCCAACCTGTTCCTCAATATAGTGCACATAGTCGTTTTCAGCAGGATCTTCCCCTTCTGTATTTCCCGAAAGACCATTGAGAAACACGACTTTTCTTGCACCATGTTCTGAAGCCTTCTGTTTCGTATCGGCACTCGTGCCGCTCTCTGCCTCCTTTCCCGTCTCTGCAGGAACTTCCTGTTTTCCACAGCCTGCCACCGCAGCTGCGAGCAGGAGCATTGCCGTCAAACATGATAAATAACCTTTTCTCATTTATTTTTCCTCCTCCAAATATATTTCCATTGTTCCACTAGTCAAAGTATCAAAACGGATATATAAAATCCCTTTATGAACCACGCATTTCATTTGATCTTCCAGTTCTGTATCGGCTGTTATATTGAAACAGGAAATCCCCGGAATGCGGATCAGGCAGCACTTAAATACGGTCAACTCCAGTTTCCCGGTATCCCTGTGCATAAAAAAGGCTTCGGCATCTGTCATGATCTCACCGTAATTATAGTCTGCGTGATAGAGACTAAATCTGGTTCCAATCATTTCCTCACCGATTTTCACGGCAACAGCTTCCGGATGAGCCTCATTGTCATATGCGGTCACCCTTACAGGCCTGGCGTGATACTGCCGGCCCTCCTTCTCCGGTGCAAATACCGTTATAAATCCCATCTTCTTTCCCGTTTGAATCAGCTTTACATCCAAATCTGCATGATGCTGGTAGACTGGAACGATCTTATTATTTTCTTCAATCTCAACACTGCACCAGGTATCCTTATGAGGAAAGAGCACATTCATCGTCTTCCCCAGAAGTTTCAGCCGAAGGGATTGGTAGACGTCTGAGGATGCGGTCATGTCTCCCTGAAGGTGCCACCAAACCCCGCCGGTTTCGGAAACAGCTCCTTCCGCCTGATCAAATACCACAAGATACTTTCCCTTACAAAGAATCATAGTTCTCTCACTGGTCCAGCCAAAATAATCAAACAGTGTACTTTTCGATGCATCCACGGCCTCCCCACATTCAAAAAACTGCAGTTTTGCATTTGTCATCCAATTTGTCTGCGGCCGATCACTTTCAGGTGCTTTTTGATTATGCAGTGGATTCAGCCACTTCCCCTCTCTGCACAGGTTAAAGGCATTCATGTCTTTCCGAATAATGCTCCAGTCCCGGCTCACCTGGTCATTATTTGGCACCGCAAACTGTTCACCAAATACAATTGACAGGATCTCATTCGAAGCAGGATAACGATGGGCAGTTGTCGGAGACTTTGGACTATTTCTGTCTCCCCAGAGATTCATCAGAACAAACAGGCTGTCGTCCTCCCAGCCATCCCGAAGCACTACTTTTTCCGGGAGTATTGGCTCGGGTTCATAGGACCACCTTCCATTCCCTGCTGTCTTCTTCAATAAGTTACTGCCTTCTTCTGGTTTTACCGCTGCAAGACCATCTTCCCAGAAAAACCACAGATGAAATACCGTATCCGTGAGCCCTTCCCATACATGGTCATAACGCTCTGAATTCGTTCTCTTTATCTCTTCCCTAACCAGGCCTCTGATATCTTCCTGACCGTTCCCGTGATACTGCTCGTCTATTATATCATCGCTGATATTGCGAATGGTATATTTCTGCCGTTCATTCCTTTGGTGCAGCCTTTCATAAAGCTGTTTTTCCGCCATCCATTTGTATCGGCCATCCTGAAATAAATGTGCTGCCAATGCCATCATCATAGGTGATGTCCCACACTGTGTCCAGTTATAATTCGTCGCCATCCCGGTTCCCGGCTGCTGCTGGAGCATAGATTCAAACGTCGTTTTACAGTTTTCAAGCTGGAATAAGTCCTCCCGTTTTCTATATTTGGCATAAAAATACAGGGAAAGGGCAAATATAGGATTATAGTAAACCGTATCATCCGGATTTCCATTCTTCTCCTCCCAGCCCATAAGCCGTTCGTCTGCAAGCTGGAAAAGCTTTTCCGAAAGTTCCAGATCAGTCTCCTTAATCACCTCTGCAGTGAGAGCATTGATTCCCACCCCAATATCCTGATTGCAGTATGGCCTGAAACTCACCCAGAGATTCTTATCCCTGTCTTGCCACATATACCTGCCGCGCTGATAAAACCAGCGTTCTATGGTCTCCCGCTCCTCTCTAGTGCAGATTTTTTCGAAATCCTTATGTTTTTTCACTTCCAGCCAGCTATGAATATAAAGTCCCATGGCATAGCCATCAAAGGCGGCGTCACATAGAACGTAGTCAATTAAGAAACCACATTCTGCCAGCGAAGCGACAATCTCCACATAGTCTTTTCCTGCCTCGATTGCCTCAGCTCCCTGCGCCTCCAAAAATATAACGGCAAGGCCCAGCGTTGCGTTCAAATCAGAGTATTCATACACATCACGATATATATAGTAATAATTATGAATATCTTCAAGCGGCTTGGGTTCCTTTCTGTAGTTTTCGATTCTCCGTTCAATCCCCTCTTTCCTTCCAGCCTCATAATAAATTTTTTGTGCCAGCTGGATAAAATCTTTTTTCAAATACATGAACACTCTCCTCCTTCTATCCCTTCACTGCGCCAACCATAATTCCTTTTACAAAAAAACGCTGTAAAAATGGATAAAGCATGATAATTGGTAAACATGATGCAAAGATGACTGCTGTCTGAATAGAAACTGTAGGCAAATATTGATCCGACTCCATTGCTCCCATTCTCTGTGATGCCTTAACTAATTCGATTAAGTACACCTGCATTGGTTTGAGAACGCTGTTATTGATATAGATTACTCCATCCATAAGCTCATTCCAGTGTCTCACCGCAATAAAAAGCAGAATGCTTGCAACTGCCGAATGAGAAAGCGGCAGTGCCAGCTTCCAGAAAACTACCAGGTCATTTGCCCCATCCAGCTTTGCAGACTCTTCAATTGATGCTGGCAGCGCTGAAAAAAAATTAATGAGCAGAATCGTATTCCACGGACTAAACGCCATCGGCAGGATGAGCGCCCATATGGTATCGATCAGATTTAGATCCTGCATGACCAGATAAGTAGGAATGATGCCTCCATTAAACAGCAACGTGAAGATTACCATCATCATAAAAAACTTTCGCCCCCGTAAACGGGCTTTCGAGAGCGCATAGGCTCCTGTCGTCTGTACTGCCAATGCTATGATCGTTCCAGCCACTGTTCTGATAACGGTGATCCGTAATCCCTGGAAAAATCGTATATCATGAAAGAGCATTTTATATGCTTCCAAAGATAATCCACTTGGCAATAGTTTGAATTGCCCTTCTTTTATCAACAGTGGATCACTAAATGAAGATACAAACACATACCAAAACGGCATCATACAAACGACAGCGAATCCCAGCAGCAGCAGCGATATCATAATATAGGACGGAGTCCAATACTTTTTCCAGCCAATCTTCATGTCTATCCCCTCCCTACCATAAATTTTTGTGGAATAATTTCTTGCATATAAAATTAGCTGACACGATTAAAACAAACCCGATAAGCGATTGAAAGAGACCGATGGCTGTGGTCATGCTGAACTGAGCCTGTCCCACACCGACACGATAGATATAAGTACTTAAAACATCACCGACATCATAAGTAATTGGTCTGGCCAGAACGTAAATCTGTTCAAACCCCACATCCATCATCTGACCGATCTGGAGCAACAGTAAAACGACAATCGTATCAGAAATTCCCGGAAGCGAAATATAGCGGATAGCCTGTAACCTGCTGGCCCCATCAATTTTTGCAGCCTCATACAGCTGCTGATCTATGGAAGTCAGAGCGGCCAGGTACATAATCGTTCCCCATCCGGCTGATTTCCATATTTCAGTTATAACCACAATTCCCCGGAACATTTTACTTTCGGTCATAAAAAATATGGGTTCTCCACCAAAAAACTGAATAATCTCATTTACGATGCCCGTGCTTGGTGAAAGAAATTGAATCACGATTCCCCCGAACACCACCCATGATACAAAGTGAGGAAGATAAATTGCCGTCTGAACTGCGCGTTTAAACTTAACACTTACGATTTCATTTATTAAAATTGCCAGCAGAATCGGCATTGGAAAGTATAATATCAGTTTATAAATATTAATAATCAGCGTGTTAAAAAATAGTTTAAAAAAATCCGGATTTTGTGTAAAAAGATACTTAAAGTGTTTGAGTCCCACCCATTCACTACCGAGCACTCCTTTTCTAAATGAGTAATCCTTAAATGCAATGGTAATTCCTCCCATTGGAAGATATCGAAACAGTATCATAAAGATAAGTGCCGGCAGTAATAACAGGTACAGATACCGATCTCTTAGAACCTCCTTTCTAAATACTGCCCAATAAGTTTTTTGCTTCATCTTAACCCCTCCTGTCCTTCATGGTGCTTTTATTTTATATGCAGAATTCAGGTATTGAAAAGAGGCAGTTCTTTTAAATAGGTACCTTTCATTATAAACACATAATTTTAGGAGGGTACACTTTTCAATATTTAGTTGAATATAGACAATTTCGATGTTATAATCCCTGTAAAATAAGCTTTAATGCACAAATATTACTTAAGGATGGGGGCCTTAAACATGTATCGTATAAAAATCAAAAAGCATTTATCCAGTCTCAAATGGCTCCTGTCATATCTCTGCATTTTTCTTGTCGTCACCTGCGCAACAGGCTATACGTATTATCAGGCTCAGACCATAGCTAAGGACAATATTGAACAATATACGCTGGAAATGCTTACAAACGCGAGAAACTTAGTGGACGCCAGACTAGAAAATGTAAAACGAGATATCATGAAAATTGCCTCCCACTATCTGACTCTGCGTATCTTAAACATGGACAATCCGGCTGAAGATTCTCAAATGTATACGTTTAAGGAATATATGTCTCTTCTTAATACCATTGATACTCCTGATGACGTTTATGCGGACTTCTTTTTATATTCTGACCGCAACGGCTATATCCTCTCAAGTGTAAACGGAACGATGAACATCACTGATTACTTTAGGCTGAATTACCCCGACCGCTCTGATAAAAATTTTAATAGCTGGAAGACCGGGCGCATTCAGTGCATCTCCAAAGGGAAACTCTATCCATCTGAGACTGTTTGCCTGAATGGGAAAAATACTCTCGTAATCCCACAAACAATTTCTGTACCGTTGGAAAGCAAAAAGAAGTATCAGGGAACCATCAACGCTCTGCTACTTTCCGATGCCTTGTTTTCTGGTTTCGCTGATAATGGCTTATCGGGTTCTCGTTTTGTTTTAGACGGCAACAACCATGTGATTGCTGTCCTGGCAGGTGAAGTATCCGCAATTCATGAACTCGATCTGCCGCCAGACCAGTCCGGATTTTATATTCAGCAATTGGCAGGAAATAAAAACATTATAGTTTATGCCAGGTCCCTGTCTTCTGATTTAATCTTTGTTGACGTGGCGCCTTATAGTCTGGTCATGAACCAAGTACGTCAATTAAGAACCATGTTCCTTATTGCCGTCCTCATTTGTCTCTTCTTCTGCGCATTGATTTCGGGAATATTTATTCGAAGAAATGTACCTCCCATTGCAAAGCTGCATGAATTATTAAGCACTACGATTGGGGACGAGAACTGCCATAAATCCACAGCGAAGTATATTCAGGATTCTGTTCAGAAGATTCTATTAGAAAATCAGACCATGCAGGATTCCTTGCAGCAGCAAATGGTTTTAATAAAGGCATCCTATTTAAACCGACTGCTGATATCGGGACTGGAAGATGAGGAACTGGAACTAGCGCTTCAACATATTAACCTAAAACACGGGGAATACTACGGTGTCATCATTTTAAGTATGGGACCAGCCATCCCCTCCGAAGCCGATCTTCGCAAACTTATCATACGCCAGTTGCTGGAATCTCTGACAGATCAAATAGAAATTGCAGATGTCGGTGCAAACCGTTTTGCCCTGGTTCTCAGTTTTTCAATTAAAGATTCCGAACTCTGTATGAAAAACGCAGATCAAATAATCCAGCAACTAAAAAATGAGCTGTTACCCTATCAGATCTACTTGAACGCATTTGGAGGCCCCATCTGCCGAAAACTTACAGAACTCCCTTACGCCTATTCCATGGCAGATCAGATATCACAAAAATCGCTTTATGATGGAGAGACATCGGTCACCTGGTATCAGGAACAGGTTATTGATAAGGAAATCTTTTTCTATCCTGTTGAAATCGAACAACTCATGCTGTCGAATATACGCAATGGCAATCTGGCACAGGCCACGAAAACCTTCAAAAATATCATACAAAAAAATTTTCAGGCAACGAAAATAAACCGCTCCCTGGAACAGCTGCTGATATCCCGTATAAAGGCCACGCTCCTGCTCGCAATCGATGATGTATACAGTAATACAGAAAAGCGAATAGATGCCATCAATTCCGTTATAACACTTCCCGAACCCATTCCGCGGGAGTCTTTCGAACAGTTTTGTATAGAACTGATTGAGGATTTATGCGAAAGAGTAAACAAACGCAAAATTGAAAATGAAAACGAATTAATCCAAGCCATAATCCAATTTATTGAACAGAACTATGTAAATCCAGAAATGTCGCTTCTGCTTGTTGCTTCCCAATTCCAGATGAGCGACTCTTATTTATCCACCTATTTTAAAAAACAGACTGGAGAAAATTTTATAAACTATATTGAAAAAAAGCGGTTGGAACTTTCCTGTGAATATTTAGTTACAGAAAAATATACGATAGAAGAGATTTCAGCCATGGTTGGGTATACAAGCGTTCACTCCTTCAGGCGGGCCTTTAAACGACATTATGGACTTACACCTACTGCTTATGTTGAGCGTCAGAGAATCTAAGTGCTTCTTTCTATATTATAAAATGACCAATGGCCACTTTGAATACCTCCAATATTGCATGGATATTTTGGAGCATTCTTTTAGGAATGCTCCAAAGACAACGATCTCTCAACTTCTAACAATTACATGATTTACATACATTCACTGTAACTGAGGCTGTGTTATTCTGCATATTAGGATCAAACGTAGACGACGAAACCCTTGCAGTATTTCTGATACAGCCTTTTGCACACCTGCTGACTATTCCGGTTATTAAGATGGACACGGAGCTGTTTGCGGCAAGCTCCCCGATGTTAAGCCTTCCTTCCCACGTCTCCCACGTGTTTCCGCCATCAATGGAAAACTCCGGATTATGCAGGTCGGCAGACAGGTTATCTGTAACCACCACCTGCTCTGCGGTATCCGTCCCCAAGTTGTTAATTGTCAGCGTATAGGTCAGACGCTGGCAGCGAATAGCCGGACTCGGGGAGGCTGTTTTCCGTATCGAAAGGTCTGCACCTGTATTCCGGACGGGAGTATTCACGGTATCCGTATTATTGGCCGGGTTGGGATCCGGTGTAGTGCTTACAGCCACTGCTGTATTTGTAATTATTCCACATGATGACGGTATAACGGTTCCGCGTATCAGAATCGTGCGGCTCTGTCCGGCTGCCAGGGTTCCCAGCACATAGGGATTGGTCCAGGCATTCCAGACCACACCACCATCCAGGGAAAACTGTACGTCTGACAGTTCAGGGGGAGCCTCATCATAGAGAATCACATTCTGGGCACTGTCCGGTCCGTTGTTGGTTACCACAATAGTATAGGTTAATAATTCTCCCGGAATGGCAGCAGCAGGCCGGGCGCTTTTTGTAACTGAAATGTCAGCAGCAGCGGCTGTGGTACTGATATCTGTTCTGTTTGTGCTGGTATTGTTGTCAGGGTCAGGATCGGGTGTGGTACTGCTCACTATGGCGGTGTTGATTATACTGCCGCTTGCCGACGGAGCAACCACAGCACGGATCAATACGGTAATCCCCTCTTCCGCGGCCAGAGTTCCAAGGTTAAGTGAACCATTCCATTGGTGCCAGGTTATTCCGCCATCCAGGGAGAACTCCGGGTTCGTCAGACTGTTCGGTATATCATCCATAAGCATAACATTCTGGGCAGCATCCGGCCCCGCGTTAAAGATGGCCAGCGTATACGTCAGCGTGCTTCCAGGCTGCACAGGATTGGGGGCAGAGGTTTTGGTAATGGATAAATCAGCCAGCCGCCCAGCCGGTATGACAGGCGTCACAACGGTAGATGAATTATTATCCGGGTCCGGATCGGGCGTTCCACTGCTCACCACTGCAGTATTACTCAGACTCCCCGAGGCTGTATCGGGAACCGTAGCGCGGATCAGAATTTGACGAAATGAACCAGGCTGCAGATTACCCAGAAAAAGCGGACTATCATAAGGCGACCATGTGGTGCCTCCATCGATCGAAACCTCTGCATTGAGCAGTTCATCAGGAAGTGCATCGGACAAGTTGACGTTAACTGCAGTCGAAGGACCGGCGTTTTCTATCAGCAGTGTATAGGTGATATTCTCTCCTGCACCTACCGGACTGGGATTGGCAGTCTTGACAACCGATAGATCAGCTGACGGTTCGATGGGCGTAATGACCGTAAAGGTATTATTGTCCGGATCTGGATCAGGCGTGCTGCTGCTTACTGTGGCAGTATTCGTAAGCTCTCCGGAAGCGGAGGGGCTAAGCATACCACGGATCAGAATTATCCGGCTTTCACCGGCAGCAATTGTGCCCAGAATCAACGGGCTGCTCCATGGCTGGAAGGTAATTCCGCCATTTGTGGAGTACTCCACCTCCGAAAGATCGGCGGGAATATTATCCGTCAGCATCACGTTCAAGGCCGGAGACGGTCCTGCATTTGCCACGGTAACCGTATAGGTCAGCGTACTTCCCGGTTCTGCCTGATTGGGGCTGGCTGTCTTCACAACAGAGAGGTCCGCCAGTGTACCGACTTCCACAGGTACCTCGTTCGATGTGACTTCAAACTCACCCGGAATCCCCCCCTCTACAGGAGTGTATGAGTAAGTGATGTTAGCACTGTTCAGGGCTGGGTTTGGTGTCGGAACCATCTCCACGAAAGCAGCAAATTCAACTGTTACGGTGGAACCGCCGGGAATATCCGGCAGAGTAAATCCTGTGTTGGGATCTGCAGCCGGTCTTGTTGTGCTGTCCACGACAACACTTCCCGGAACAAAGGACAGGCCGTCAGGCACAGTGTCCTGGAAAAATACATTAGTTAAAGGACTTTGGCAGTCGTTCGTCAAGGTTACCGTGTAATGAACCACCTCTCCCACAGCAGCGTTTTGCCTGTCAACCGTTTTGACCGGCCGAAATTCTGGCACCAGGATCTCATTGAACGAGATATCATCGATGGCGTAATCATTTCCAATCACTTCCGGTCCTTCGCTTAGGAATTCAACAGTCAGGCTTGTGTTGCCCTGAGAATTAATAAGGCTCCCGATCTGCTTCCATTCCGGTGCATTGACATTGACCGGAATCAGCGTTCCGAGTGTTGCACTGTACAGAACACCGCCGTTCTGATCCAGTATACGAACGCCAAGTTCCGGATTCGGGTAGCCATTGACCTTAAAAAGATTTAAAATCCATGCCGTAAACAGGTAATTAGTATTCGGCTGGACGGATACAACGTCTCTAAAAAATACCGCGCCCGGATTAAAGCCATTCACAACCATGAAACGTCCGGTTTCGTTACCTGCGGTATGGTCCGCTATACGCCACCAAGCTCCAATTTCAGCGCTCATAGAGTTGTTCATGATATTCTGCACCGTATATTCCCCGCCAAGCGGCGCGAAAACAGCGGGATTGGGCAGCACATAAGTGAAATCAGGCGTCACTCCGGGATATGGCTCAGTGGGTGCGCCGGTGTTGGCTGGAGTCCCCTGAGGAAACGTGCCGAAGGTTCCACCATCTGCAGCATTAATCAGATTTTCGCCGGAGATGATCGCACAGGGATCTAAAATTGCCTGTACCGGCGTATAAATTACCGGGCCGTTGAAAAAATTCTGATTCGTCAAATCAGGGCCTGTTACCGTTACCAGAAGAGTGTCCGGCGTGACCGAATCCAGATTGGTAGATCCCGCAGGCGGATTATCCACTGCAGTGATGGGCGGATTGACACCTGGTGGGACACTTCCCGGTACCGCAGCCGTAAAGTCACCCGGTGTAGGAATCCCTCCGGTTGTCCCATATGACTCGACAATTCTGTAACTGCCGGCAGGTACATTAAAAAAAGCGTAGTTTCCATTGCTGTCCGTTAAAACGGTCAGCCTTTCGGTTGTATTAATATTCTGAAGCACAACTGGGACATTCGCGATACCTGAATCGCCGGAATTAATTGTGACACTTCTGTCCCTGTCAAATATGATTCTGCCTGATATAGTAGCCATTATTATACACCTCTCAATTAAGATTTAGTTTCATTGACATTTTCTAAGCTTGTCCACCTGGAACAGAAAGATGTCAATAGTTCTTTGATATTATATGCCAAACCGAATCCTGCTGTTACATGACTGCTGATTGCCTCCATTGTATATAGAGAAAGCAAATGTCCCATCTGACAATCCAGGCTCCTCCCATGCCCAGGCTCAGAATTATAAACTCAGGCCCCTGCGGTGATTGGCAATATCTTATGGCCCTTAACTTTTACATTTGTAAAAGTTTTAATTCTGTGTTATAATCGCTATTGAGGTGAAATTAGAAATGATAAATAAGAATACGAAAAACCCTGCCGCAATCCGTTCGAAAAAGGCGCTGGCCATAGCATTTGTCAACTTACTTTCAGAACGGCCATTAAAGGACATAACCATCGAAGATATTACCAGCGGCGCCGGCTTGTCCAGACAGACCTTTTACACAAATTTCAGTCAAAAAGAAGATATCCTGGAACACTCGCTAAACGCACTTTTTCAACAATTGACAGATCGGCTTCAGCCTCTGCCCACTCAGATCGATGAAATGCTGGCACACTATTTTCAATTTTGGTGCGAGCATAAAAAATTTCTATCTGTGTTATTCAACAATCAATTTTCACATATCTTTGCCATAAACAATGCGTATCTGTTTCGGAATGAATTATCAATATATTCAGAAAAAGCTGCTGATTCGCAGGAGGAAATCCCTTATATAGAAAACTTTCTGGCTGGGCTGACGTTCCAGATGCTTCGTACCTGGCAGCAGAATGACTGGAATAAGGAAGCAGAAGTGATTACACAAACAGCCGGCCGGCTGCTGAAGGGAGACTTTTTTCATGAATAAAAAATTGGAAAACCGTAAACTTATTATTGGAATTATCATTATTGGAGCCTTTATCAGCTCTTTGAACCAAACGGTAATGACCGCGTCGCTTCCCAGAATCATGACTGACTTCGGCATTAGCGCCGGCATTGGCCAATGGCTCACCACTGGATACCTGCTGTTTATGGGAGTCATGATTCCCTGTACCGGATATCTGATGGAACATTTTTCTTCAAAAAAGCTGTATCTGGTTTCTGTCTCACTTTTCTTTACAGGCTGCGCCGTAGCTGCATTTTCTTCCAATGTTTCTATGCTGCTGCTGGCTCGCATCATTCAAGCACTGGGCGCCGGTATTCTTCTCCCGCTCCCTCAGGTCGTAGCATTTCGACTCTATGCTCCGGAAGAGCGCGGTACGATTATGGGAATCGTTGGGCTAACCACAGGTTTTGCCCCGGCATTTGGTCCAACATTTGCCGGATGGATCGCGGATTTCTTTGGTTGGCGGACAATTTTCTATATTATGTGCGTCCTGGCTGCCCTTGGTATTATCCTGGCTATCATCAAACTCCCGGACGAAAAAATGCATTCAGATGGAAAGCTGGATATTCTCTCTGTTATTTTGTCTACCATTGGCTTCTGCTGCCTTCTGACCGGCGTATCCAATCAGGGAAATTACGGATTTCTCTCAACTGTCACGATCGTCCCCTTACTGACTGGAATCCTATGTGTTACCCTGTTTGCAATCCGGCAGCTAAAAATCTCTTCGCCGCTTCTTGAGCTGAGGATTTTCAGGAACAGGAATTTTGCCTTCGGAACGATTCTGTTGATATTTGCTTATGGCTCCATGCTGTCTGTTTCCACCTTGCTGCCAATTTATATCCAGAATTTAAGAGGATACTCTGCAACTGTATCCGGTCTGGTTATGCTGCCCGGCGCACTTTTCCTGGCCTTTTTAAATCCGCTCTGCGGCAGGATACTGGACAAAAGAGGTCCCTATCTCCTCTCTCTTGCGGGGCTCGCGCTTCTGGGCAGCGCTACCTTCGGACTTTCCTTCATCGGGGCAGGAACACCGCTTTTCTTTATTATTATGATATATGGAGTTCGTATGCTTGGAATCGTTGCCCTTCTTCAGCCATTGCAGACCTGGTCCGTGAATTCTGTAGAATCAAAGTTCGTTGCACATGGAACCGCACTGATGAATACGCTGCGGCAGGTTGGCGGCTCGATTATCAGTGCGCTCCTTGTAACAGTCATGTCATCGACTGCAAAAGACAGTGGAGACATGAGGGGCATTCAAGCCTCTTTTTTGGTCACTTCTATCATCGTATTAATCGCCCTGACCGTTTCTGCTATTTATATGAATCCTAAAAAATCTGATAGCAGAAACCATGTACCAGAGGATACAAGTCCCTCTATACCAGACGGAGCTCAAAGGCATATGATTATCACGATTGCAAGAGAATATGGAAGCGGCGGCAGAGAAATCGGGCAAAAAGTGGCAAAATCCCTTGGAATCCCGTTTTACGATAGAGAGCTGATCGCACTGGAAGCCAGAGAAAGCGGATTATCCGACCATTTTGTGGAAACGGCAGAGGAAGGGGGATCTTTTCGCCAAATCGCCTGGGATTGGGCCGCTCATAGCTACGGCGCCTTTGAGACCAATCTCTTTGCATCCGGTAACCTAAATGAAATTGATCTCCTTTATCAGGCCCAGGAGCATGTTATCCGGCAGATTGCTCAAATTGGTTCCTGTGTTATTATTGGCCGATGTGCTGACTATATCCTGAAAGATTACCCCGGCTGTATCCGCGTTTTTATATGTTCTGATGCAGAACAACGGCGGCAGCGAATACAGAAAAGCTATGGAATTCCGCCTGAAAAAACGAACACAGAAATGAAACGAAGGGATGATGAAAGAGCTTTTCATCACAAGCGCTACACCGGCCAAATATGGGGGGATTCTTCAAACTATCATCTCGTATTAAACAGTGCGCTTTTAGGGACTGACAGATGTGTACAATTAATTCAAAGCGCTGTCAGTAAATAGGACGCAGATTCCCTTATTATCATTTAATATATCCTGCCGTGGGCTGATATCACAAAGTCAGCCACGGCAGTTGTCAGCCGATCCAGTTCCTCATAATCCATGGAGATTGCAGATTATAAGACAGAATTTTCGCTGTGTCATATCACTTGGAACCGTTTATGGTCTCCGCAAGAATTTTAAACAGCACTTCCGGATCGATCGGCTTGGCGATATGCCCGTTCATTCCTGCCTCCCTCGCCTTGACAATGTCCTCGTGGAACGCGTCTGCAGTCATCGCAATGATAGGGATTGTCTGAGCCCGTGGATGATCACAACTTCGGATCTCCCTCGCAGCCTGATAGCCGTCCATCACCGGCATCTGCACATCCATCAGAATCATATCGTAGCATTCTCCCTGCTCCTTGAATAAATCTACCGCTTTTTGGCCGTCGTCAACCCAGTCCACCACGGTATCCGTCATCTTCAGCAGCTCCACAGCAATCTCCCGGTTGAGATCATTGTCCTCCGCCAGCAGCACGCGTCTGCCCGCCAGTTCCGGGTAGCAGAAGTCTTTCCTTGCCGCATAAACGGCTCGCTCAATACCTGTGACAGAGAGCAGCGCATTGTACAGTGTGGAGGCAAAAACTGGTTTTGAAAGGAAGGTATTCACCCCTGCCCCGCGGGCCTCCTCCTCCACATCGCTCCAGTCATAGGCAGTGATAATGATGATAGTCGTGTCAGGCCCCACGATCTCCCGCGTGCGCCGCGTCACCTCAATCCCATCGAAATCCGGCATATACAGATCGATCAGACAGACGTCGAAGTCCTCCCCAGTCATGTGGGCGGCGGATATTTTATCAATGCAGTCCCGGCCCGTCATCACCCAGTCCGAGGCAATTCCCAGATTTTTCAACAGCAGCGAGGCATGTATGCAGCTGTCCCTGTCGTCATCCGCCACCAGCACCTTGAGAGACTGCAGCGCGTACTGCTTCTGGTTCGCTGGCTGCACCTGTTCCGGCGGGAGGTCAAAGTCCAGCTCCACGGCAAAGGTGCTCCCCTTTCCCAACTCGCTTTTCACCGAGATTGTGCCGCCCATCAGTGTTACCAGATTTTTTGTAATCGCCATGCCAAGGCCCGTGCCCCGGGACTTCTGGTTATCATCCGCCTTCTCCTGTTCAAAGGGTGTAAACAGATGGTCCATAAATTTTTTGCTGATGCCGATTCCCGTATCGCTGACCGTAAAACGCAGGCATACCCGGGTGCCGGTCCGCTGCAGCTGACGGATTTCCAGTCGGATGCTGCCGCCTTCAGGCGTAAACTTCAGGGCGTTGGACAGCAGATTGATGAGAATCTGGTTCAGTCTCAAGGAATCACCCATCAGAACCGTGTCCGCAAGTTCCACCAGCGGAACGGTAAACGTCAGTCCTTTCTCCCTGGCCTGGGGATAAACGATGGAGGAGACAGACTCCACCACGGTCTCCAGATTAAATACCTCATGTGCGATGGTCATCTTGCCTTCCGTGATTTTGGACATATCCAGCACATCGTTGATCAGCATCATCAGATGCTTGGAGGAATATCCTATTTTTTCCAGGCAGTCTGCAACCCTGTCCTTGTCGTCAATATAGGCGGCCGCAATGGTCGTCATGCCGGTGATTGCATTCATCGGCGTGCGAATCTCATGGCTCATACGGGAGAGAAAATCGGTCTTTGCCCGGCTGGCCTGTTCAGCCACGGCCAGGGCATCCTTAAGCGCCTCGGCCTGTTCCGTCAGTTTCCGGTGCATCTCCCGCAGTTCTGTCACATCGGTCACGTCGATAAAAATCACCAGATAGACGGGACAGCCCTGCTGCCAGTCCACACAGGCTGCGTTCACCTGAAGCCACAGGGTACTTCCCCTGCGGCTCTGCACGTGCATCATAAAGTGGAGTGGTTTGCCTGAGAGAATGTCCTCCCGGTTTTCCTGAATCGTATCCAGATTGTCCTGGATATTTCTGGTGAAGATACTGCTTTTATCTCTGTCCTCATCCTCGCCGAAGTACTCTTTGAAGCGGGCGTTGGACTCCAGCAGCGTCATGCGGAGTTCCTGGTCGATCCGGTATTTGGCCACAAAGCCTGGCAGGTTCTCGTAGGTGACAGACTGCTCCTGCTGCACCTTCACCAGATAGTCGATGTTGGTGAGCACGGAGTAAGCCACCTGGAAGCCGCCGATATACTCGTCAGCAAACTGGGTGGAAAACTGCACCCACATGAAATCGCCGTTTTTCCTGCGAATCCGCGAAACCATCTGATAACCGCTCTCATGGGCGGCAAGGGCGCTTAAAACGGTTTTTGAGAGATCCTGCCACAAATCCTGGTCCTCTGCATAATACAAATCGGGCCGGTTGTGGAACGTGGCCTCATACTCCTCCCTGGACCAACCAATTAAATCATAGTAAAATTCATTCGCCCACACCATGGTGAAATGCTCATCCAGCAGATGCTTGCTCACACTCACCCGCAAAAGATTCATCAGTGTGTCGTATTCGTAAGCCTGTGGGACATTGCCGCCCGTTATATTATTTTCCTGCGTTTCCATCTATACAGTACCTCCTGGTGTAATAGTGTTGTTCGGTGCGT
>OJKJ01000216.1_pt1 | contig 41084 bp, 66 predicted proteins | sample 1596491 | NCBI WGS metagenome assembly OJKJ01 (sample SAMEA4350160, study PRJEB24818) | metagenome | biome: human; feature: gut; material: faeces | place: Denmark | collected 2013-09 | reverse complement strand
TCCAGTACGCCCGCGTGTCTGGCTCTGGCGAGAACGTGGTGTTTATTGAAGACGAAAGTGTACTCGGAACACCAGTGGACGATATGCCGTTTGCGGACAAGACCGGTATTGCGCTGCCAGCGGCAGGTATGCTTTATGAGATTCAGTACCTGGCGGATGCCGGTGATGTGTATTTCTCCGTACAACCGCAGGACGCTGAACTGGCAGATGGCAGCGCAAATATCGCTGTCGAAGTTAAGGCGGGCAAAGCACCATATGCGCTGACCTGGTACAAAGACGGGAAGGAAGTGGTAAACGCCCCGGAAGAGGCTCTGTCTCTGACGGTTAACGCAGTTGGTGAATACTTCGTTAAAGTCACTGATGCCGATGGTATAGAGGCCGTAAGTAAAGCAGCGAAGGTTACTAAGCCAGAATAAACTGAAGCCCCGAAAGGGGCTTTTTAGTGCCTGTGATTATTCCAGTTATTCCACTCAATTGTAAATGTTGGAATAAACTATTCGAATAGTTGACTTTTCACCAAAAATGTGCTAAGCTCCACCTGAGCTTGTGAAGTATGAACAAGCGACCGCGGCGCGGGCAGGTAACGGAGCGGGACGTAAGTCCTGAGTGTAGTTACGCTGACGCGTTCGGAAGGGCCATACTCTATTGCTTGTGTAAAAAGTAACTGGTTTACTGAGATTACGCCGTTTCTATGTTTAAATGATAAGGACTAGCGCCCCGCTTTAAGGCGGGGCTTTACTTATCGAGAAAGGGGAAACATGAATCTTAAAGCAACTGTCGTAGCGGGGGCATGTTTCATCATCCTGGCTTACGCACACGGCATCTACCAGTATCGCAGCGGCTGGAACGGAGGCCGGGCGAATCTCGTTTCGCAGCAACAGCAGAAAGCACAGGCTGAGTTAGCTAAGAAAACACAACGGCAGCAGCAGGATGAATCGAAGGCCGCCGCCGCTGATAACGAAGGCAAGACGAAATCAGAGGTAATCACCCGTGAAGTCGTTAAGTACATTAAAACGCCTGGCCGCAGCGTGTGCACTTTTGACCCTGAGCGCGTGCAGCTCAAGTCCCGCGCCGTCGCAAACGCCAATTCCATCCCCGGATACGACGATGATGCAGCCGCCGTGCAAACTGGCACTGCCAAGTAACGACGCGGACGAGGATTTAGCTATTGACGTCCAGAACGCAGAATGTGTACGGCAACTGAGACTTAAAGTGTTCATGTTGCAGGATTACGTGAGGAATATTCTGGAATAGTTGCCTTGTATGTTGGAATAATTTATTCTTGACATGTAAATCCGGGTGGCCCGGATTCCAACGTCCAGGGGACATACTGATGAGCGAAGAAGTGAAAGACGAAACTATCGAACAACAAGAGACTAAGACCACGTTTACCAAAGAAGAAGTTGACGCGCTGGTATCCGGTCTTAAAGCTAACAACGAGAAGCTCTTGTCTGAAAAGAAAGCTGCTGCCGCTGCTGCGAAAGAAGCCGCAGATGCGAAGCTGAAAGCCGAACAGGAACGCGCAAAACAGAACGGCGAACTTGAGGCATTCGAGAAAACGTTGCGCAGTCAGTATGAGCCAGTACTCGCCGAGAAAGACGGTAAGATTAGCAAAATGGCTGAGCGTATCCTCGGCGCAGAACGTAAATCAGTTATCAGCCAGTTGTCTGGCATGTTGATTGATGAGAGCGCAGCGGATATTATCGCTATGATGGTCAAGACCGAATTTGACGGCGATGACGTTGTGACCAAGTTCACAGGTGCAGATGGTAATGTCATCACCACCGACGCAGAGCAATTTAAAAAGTATCTGCGTGAGCACAAAGCATTTTCGCATCTGATTAAAGCAGATGCAGCAACCGGCGGCGGGGCTTCCGGTAACAAAAATTCTACTGGCGGGGCCGGTGGTGCGGACGTAATCCAGCAAAAACTTAACGCCAAATACGGCAAACGAGGATAACAGAATATGTCTCTGTCAGATATGAAGGTTTATAACGACGATATCGTCGGTACCACTATCGAACTGCTTGGCCAGAAAACTGACCAGTTTAACGCAGCCTCCGGTGGCGCAATTGTACTGTCTACCGCTTCATGGCGCGGTGACTTCTCCCGTGAGTCTTTCTTTAACCAGATTGCCTCCGCTAAACGCCGCGTTAACCGTTACGCCGCTATCGCGCCTCAGGCAGCTACCGCGCTGACTCAGGGCGAGCGTGTAGGCGTTAAAGTCGCTGGCGGCTTCGGACCGGTACTGTTCGAGCCTGCGCAAATGACCTGGCTGAACGAAGACCCGGCGAGCGCGATTCGTGCTATCTCCGAAGGGTTCTCTGACGCACTGTTAGCTGACCAGCTTAACACCGCTGTTGGTGCCGCCGTTGCCGCGGTATCAGGTCAGACTGCACTGGTTAACGATGTATCCGCGACCGCTGGCTTGTCCCTGAACGTGCTGAACAACAGCCACGCTAAATTCGGCGACCAGTCTCAGTTGTTGGTCACTGACATCATGACCGGTGCTGCTTATCACACGCTGGTAGATAAAGCGCTGACTAACGCAAACCGGCTGTTCGTTGCCGGTAACGTTATGGTTGTCGATGTTCTCGGCAAGCGTTACGTAATCTCTGACATTCCTGCGCTGTACGAGGCCGGTACTCCGAACAAGACTAAGGTTCTGTCCGTAGTTGCGAACGGCATCATCGTTGATAATGCTTCTGACATTATCAGCAACATTGACACCAGCAACGGTAACACCCGCATCCAGACCACCTGGCAGGCGGACTACAGCTTCGGCCTGAAACTGAAAGGCTACAGCTGGGACGTTACCAACGGCGGTAAATCTCCGCTGGACGCAGAACTGTTCACCGCGACTAACTGGGACAAAGCTGTTGCCGAGAACAAGCACACCCTCGGTACTCTGGCAATCGCCGACGCAGACCTGTAACACGGTTAGTAGTAAAAACAAAGGGGCTTCGGCCCCTTTTTACTAGGAGAAATTAAAGTGGAAATTAAATACGTACCAATGCCAATTACCATCGAGCAGAAGCGCGAGTATAACCGTCAGGGGTTCCGTGTGGTAGATGCTCGTTTCGCACCAGAAGGCACCGTGGTAGAATCGGCTAAAGAAGAGACACCACGCCGCCAGCGCCGGGCGAAATCAGAGGAATAATTTATGCCGCTAATCGTGGAAGATGGGTCGATAGTACCTGATGCCGACAGTTACGTTAGTCTGGCCGACGCCCGCGCGTTAGCGGCTAATTACGGTCTTGTGTTGCCGGCAGACGATACCGCCGCAGAGGTGGCCCTGCGCAACGGTGCTACTTATGTTGGGCTTGCAGAACCTCAGATGTGCGGGCGTCGCGTATCCGCTGAACAGTCTCTGGCGTACCCACGTACAGGAACAACACTAAACGGCTTCACCGTAGCGGATAATGTTATCCCGTCGCAGTTAATCCGGGCACAAGTAATCGCTGCGGTTACGTATGGTGCGGGTACCGATGTTCGGGCTAACTCAGATGGGCGTTCCGTGCAGACTGAGCGTGTTGAGGGTGCTGTGACAGTGACATACTTCAACAACGGCAACAGTGGCGCCACAACCGCTATTACCGCTGCGGACGACGCATTACGCCCGTTACTGTGTGGTGGTCTTAACAATGGCTTCTCGTTTAACGTGTACCGGGGTTAAAAATGGCGAAGACTAAAACAGAGATGTTCACCCTTATCGGGACAAATCTCGCCGATAATACAACTGGCGCTATAACACCTGAGTTGTTGCGCGAGGTAAATACCCAGTTAGCGGACTCCATGCTTTACGCTGCATCCGGTGTTAAAGAGGTAGAAGTTCTCCGTGCCACGTCAACCGTGGCGCAAGCGCCTACCGCAGTAGATACAGCGTTACAGTTAACTTTCGGGGCTGCGCAGGGAGGCGCGTCTAACCCGGTAATGATTAATGCCGCAGGGCTTGTTACATTCAACACCGCGGGTAACTACGCCGTTCGCATCAAGTTACAGGCGGGGCGTACTGGCGCTAGTGGGACATCAATCCTGCTATCACGTATTTTAGTAAACGGTGCTCAGTACGGCTCTCCCGCAGCAACTAAGCTGGTAAGCGCCGACATAACAATTCCTATTGAGTCCCGCGTTGTTATTAGCCCAACCGCAGGCCAGACGTTTGCCGTTCAGATTATGCGGGATAGCTCCGGGGCTAACTTTGGTGGCGTATACCCTCAAGCGGCTACCGTAACCGCATGGGGCACAGCGCCTTCTGCGCTACTGGTTATTTCGAGACTGGAGGCCGCTTGATGAATAAGTTCACATGTGGTGTAGTTTTTGGTTTTCTTACCGCGGTAGTCTTGCACAGTTACGGTGTTCTTTTGACGCTGCAAGAGGTGCTAAAATGAGCACCGCTTTCAGTAAACGTATGCAAGGCGTGGGTACGCGCCTGCTAACCAAATTCGGTAGCACGGTATCTCTGATTCGCGCTGGTTCAAAAGTATGGGATGAAGTTCTCGGTGAGTACGTCTGGTCTGCGGATGAAGTGTTGCCGTTGAAGGCCGTTCCGGTTCCGGTAAACGCGGGACTGGTAAACGGTACGACGATTCAGGCTGGCGACATGATTGTTAAAGCCGATTACAGCGTCGTTCCGAAGATGGAAGACAAGGTGCAATTCGGCGGCGAGCAATGGTCCATCGTAGCTATTGAGAAGAAGATGGTTAACGATGACGTCGTGGCGTACTTTATTCAGGTGAGAAAATGAGTTTCGCGCTCGATGTCTCTAAGTTCGTGGAAAAGGCGAAGAAGAACCCTGAGAAGGTGATGCGTCAGGTGTCTATCAAGCTGTTTTCCGCTATTATAAAGGCGAGTCCGGTAGACACGGGCCGCTTTCGTATGAACTGGATGGCATCTGGCGGTACTCCTGCTTCCGGGATTACGGACGCTACGGATAAATCAGGAAACACAGCAACCGGAAACGCTACGAGTTTCGTGCTGAAAGCCGCTGACTGGCATGAGTTCACGCTGACAAATAATCTGCCGTATGCGCAACGGCTGGAGTATGGTTGGTCGCAACAGGCGCCAGCCGGGGTTGTCAGGACTAATGTGTCTCGCTTCCAGCAACTCATTAACGAAGAAGCCAACAAGGTGAAATGATGGGCTACTTTGAGGACTTAACAAAAGCGTTCGATGTTCCGCTGGTAGCCTTCGGAACCGCCAACGGCATCAAGGTCGCGCTTGAAAACATCGACGCGCCGACGTCAACCGATACGCCATATCTGGCAAGTTACATGTTACTGGCGGATACCGAGCAAGCAGATTTGTTCTTCACGGAACAACGCGCGGGTGTTTATCAGGTCGACATTAACTACGCATCGGTGAAAGGTAGCGCGCCAATCAATAAAATGGCAGACTTACTTAACACGGCATTCAAAGCAGGTAAGTCATTTTCTCGTAACGACATCTGCGCCGAGGTTCAATCGGTTAGCCTGGGGCCGCTGATTGTAGAAAACGGATGGGCCAAACGACCATTGTCAATTAACTTTATTGCATTCACCAAGAGGCTGTGAATATGGCTACAACTCCTTTTAAGGGCGCGAATACTGCGCAATTCTATGTGGCAGAAACTACCCCTGGCGTAACACCGACTAACCCGGTCTGGTCGCCATTGCGTAACACAGGTGGCGTTCCTGCCATTACCCGCGACACGCTGACCTCCAACGAACTGGACGGCAGCCGTGAAACTACGTCAATCCGCACCGGTAACAAGCAGGTTAGCGGAGAATACGCTATTGAGCTTAGCTCGAAAAGCCAGGACGACTGGCTGGCGGGAGCTTTAGGCTCTACATGGCAACCCGGTAGTTCTCTGACCGGGCTATCAATTACCGTCGCGCCTGCAGGCAAGACCTTTACCCGTGCCGAAGGTAGCTTTATTTCTGACGGCGTTGAAGTGGGCGACCTGATTGCGTTTACCGACTTAACCGGTGACAACGCAAAACCGTTTATCGTAACTGCAGTAGAGGCGCGGGTAGTGACCGGGGCGGGTATCCAGCATACCCTGACCACAGAGACAGTAACTACCGCCGCTAAGACAGGGGATAAACTGGAAACGGGAAGCCAGTGCAAGACGTTCTCTATTCTCACCTGGTACAAAGGCCAGTGCGGCGGGACTGACGCGTACACACTAACCAAAGGCGTGGAAGTTTCTGGTTTTACCATCGAACAGGCTGTTAACGCTATGGTAACTGGCAGCTTCCCGTTCATCGGTCGCAGTCAGGAGATTCTCACCACGCAGCCGTCTGGTTCTGATTTCTCCTCTGTTACGTTTGGTGACGAGCCATTCTCCTCGGTCGATGTTTCTGTGTTCGACGGTTCTACGCCGTTGCGTTGCGACAGCCTGACCATCACCAACGACAACAGCGCGTCCGCACAGTTCGAACTCGGCAACACTAACGTAGCGTTTGTGGAGCGTAGCCGAGCAGCTAACACCTTCTCCATCTCCGGTAAGCTGTACGACATGGCGATGATTCAGAAGTTTATCAACGAGCAGCAGGTGGAGATTAACTCTATTCTGGCTGGGGTAAACGGGGCTATGTCTTTCAGTTTGAAACGTGCAGAACTTACGGCGGTTACACCTGAGATTGGAGGACCTGAGTCAATCACTCAGTCTATTGAAGGCCAGGCTACTGGCAACCAGTACCAGTCGTCTATTGTTATTCAGCGTATCACATACGCATAAAACTAAGGCCCCGTTTGGGGCCTTTTTCTTACAAGCCTAATCTTAAAGCAATGCCTATAGCGTTCGATTTAACGTAACCCGGTATGATGTAGGTGTCATAATCTTTTACACCATCAATATCGTACAGGTAACCGCGGCTGTCCCCTTCAAACGTATGGCCGTCTCTGTGCAAGCGGACGATTCTCACATCATGCCCCGCGGCAACGATAGGGGCTACTTCGCTGGCGAACCCGCCATCAGACACCACAAAAACTTCGTCGCCGTCGGGCAAGTTTCCGGCAAGATACTTACCGAAATAATCATCACCGAATACCGGTTTAATGAATTGCTCGGAAATGGCAATCATGAACTGACGCCGAGACAACCCGTTAAGGAAACCCTCTGGCTTTTCTTTCCGCGCCCGGTCGTCGTAGCCGTCGAGAAACTCGCGGTAAGCATCCTGGCCTAACGCAGCCATAGCAATATTGAACATCGGATTCTTGAAACTGGCGACACCCTTCGCAAAGCCCATTTCTACCAGCGCCCTAGCGAGTGTGTCTTTCCCGCAGCCCGCAGGGCCATTAAGAATAATTACCTTAGCCATTATTTATCACTCCCATGTGGTTTTAAGTGTGTAGAGTTCCCGTTACAGTCGTATTCAGTAACTGCGTGAGTGGTTATGCCGAGTTCGCGGAAATGCTTTATTACCGCTGGAGAGTCGTCGAATGCACACAAGATTCTCTCCGGCCCAATAGCACGCAACACCTCTTCTTTAATTACGATGTCTTTTCTGTTGTCGTGTTTGCTGCGCATGATTAACTGATAAAATTCGACGCGGTGGCGCTGCAACCACATTCTGGTTTCTTTTTCCGCGTCATCACTACGGCCTGTTAAGATAATAACGGCATAGCGACGATTAAGGGCGTTACACAGTTCGATGTTATCTTTAATGGGTGCATCGTCTTTGCACGCCATGTTAAATGGTTTCCACGCCCAGGTTTCGCCGTAGTTATCTTTCGGCAGCAGGTGTAAACGATGAGTACCATCTGCCAATGTCCCGTCTAAATCGAAAATCACAATATCTTTCATCCAAGCATCTCCGGTGAAATAGTTAAACGTGCGACCTCGCCATATTCGGCGCTATAAGTAATTACGTTTGCACTGCGGCCCGACATCCACCCACCGCGGGAGGCATATGCATCTTTAGCCGCGAGAGTGCGGTGTTGCTCAACAATCATGTTACGGCTTTCTACAATCTTTTGGTGGTGCAGGTGGCCCACGTGGGCGTAGCTGTAAACACTCTCGCCGAACGCTTTGCGGAACTTGGCGATCATAACCGGTTCGATAGCGTCGAATCGTGCTTTATGCCCATGATGGAAGAACAGCGTCGTTTTGCCGTGTTGCACCATCTTGTAAACATCCGGCGACGTATCGACGAACACACGCGGCTCATTGTCGTACAGCGTACTAAACATCTCAGCTAACCAAATCATTCCGCTTTCGTCGTGGTTACCTTGCACGATAAGCAAGCGAACATTTTTATGTTTAACGAGAGCCATATCAATGACACGGCGGACCATACGAATCATGTAGCGTACAAGTTTCTGATAGCGGGTGTCAGCGTCAAGAACATGACCACTGGCAGGTGTAACGGCGTCCAGACTATCGAAATGCGCAAGGTCGCCCAGCAGATTAATAACTCCTGTTCCGGCATCCGGTGCTTTCTGGAACGCTGCGTCGAACCAGCGGGAGAACAGGTCTTCCGCAATCTTCATGTCCCAGTCGTCGCCGCTCTCGTCAGCCCAGGCCAGCATACCGAGATGGAAATCAGACACAGTGTAAAGGTTGAGTAGCTTGTCGTCTCGTTTGGCGCGAACGGCTTTAACAGGTGCAACTGGTGTAATCTCCGACTTCATGCCTTCGATTACGGCTTTCATCAATTCAACCTGACGTTCGGCATCGGTGTCGGTCTTAACCCATTGCAACTTGGTGTTGCCAAACTCATCCACCAGTGATGACGTTCCTTTAATCTTGTAGCCGTCCGGTACAAGGTAACTAACGTCACGCCCGTGGCCTACACCTTTCTTAGCCAGCTTCGCTTTACGGATACGAATAACGCGGTCGGAGATGCCGTATTTACGGGCGATGTCGATATTCTTCATACCGGCGTTCAATTCTTCCTGTAACTGTTCGTCGGTTATTTTCTTCCTGGCCATGCTTATTCCTCGTGTTTAGGATTTGTCCTATACTAGCTCACTTCTCTTTGACATTCGAGTTGCACGCCCAGATTAAGATAAATACCCACGGCAGCAGAACCCAACCAAGAAACAGATTAGCCATGAATATCGCTAACTTCGCTTTATGGTTACGGAAGTACGCAACCAGGAAAGGCGCGAAATAAGCGAGCAGTGCAAACAGAATTAAGGAAACTGGTAAACTGGACATTTTAAACCCCTTCATTGTTGGTGTAAGTGAATAGTACCCTATTATATTGGGATGTGCAAGTAATGTGATAGAATAAGTTTGCGCCTAGTGTCGCACACGAAAAGCGGGTGGTTCCCGTCTGGCGCATTTATCGTTAACCTGTAACCTCTTAACCAAAGGATTAAAGAATGAAACTTTCTGATTTTTATTTCGAAGAGAAAGCACTGGTAGGCAAGAAGATGCCCATTCTGCTGCCAAACGGCGAAGACTCCGGTGAATGGCTTAACGTTGTAAGTCCCGATGCGGATGTCGCCGTTAAAGCGGGGCGTGCTTTCATTATTGCGTACCGTCGCGGGTTGGCGCGTTTCGAAGAACTGGAAAAAGCCGCCAAAGAATCCGGCGACTATACTGAATATAACCTGGCTATTAACGAACTGGCGGAAGACCTCAACCGGCAACTCGCGGCAGAAGTCGTAAACGGCTGGAGCTTTGATGAGCCTTTCTCTAAAGAAGCATTTAACAAATTGCTGGACCAGTTCAAGGCATTATGCACACAGGTAGCAGCGTTCCATAACGCTGAGCGCAAAGCATTACAGGAAAAGTAGACGCGCTGTACAGGTTCGCCACCTATGAGTTTGTGGATAAGCATAAAATCAGAGAGTTTGATTCTATAGCCGACGGACACGAACAGGCGCTTATCGCGATGGGTGTAATCGATAAGAAAAAACGTGCAGCGCGACGGGGTGGGCCAGAATGCCCGCCCCTTTTTATATCCACCTTCGAGACGTACTGCGACATTAAGTTTACGCGACACGTGCGCGAGGACGCTGTAGTATTGTTCGCAAGAGAATCCGTTACGTGGCAAGACCTGAAAGCCTATCTCGATGTTACGCAAAAACAGCTTAGCCTGTTCGAGATAGACATTATCATGGGCTTAGAAGCAATCTTTGAAGGTAGAAATCATGGCTGATACCGCTAGCTTGATCGTACGAGTATCATCGACCGGCGTCGATAAAACCACATCACAACTGAACGGGCTTACCAAAGCCGCGGGGGCTGCCGCCGCTGCCGTTGTCAGTCTGGAAACTGCCAAACAGGTGTTCAGTGCGCTGGTGGACTCCCAGCGCAACTTCGATAAGCTGAACTCCGGCCTCATCACAATGACCGGGAGCGCTGAGAACGCGGCTAAGGCTTTCAGCGTCCTGCAACAGTTCGCAAAAGAAACCCCATATGGCCTTAACCAGGCGGTGGAAGGCTTTACTAAGCTGGTGGCCCTCGGCCTGAACCCAAGCAAAGAGGCGTTAATCTCCTACGGCAACACCGCGGCGGCTATGGGTAAAGACCTTAATCAGATGATTGAGGCGGTTGCCGACGCCAGTACCTTTGAGTTTGAGCGACTGAAAGAGTTCGGTATCAAGTCTTCCCAACAGGCAGATACCGTTTCGTTCACGTTCCGCGGCGTCACCACCACGGTTAAAAAGAACTCCGAAGAGATTCAGAAATACCTGCTAAACATCGGCAACACCGATTTCGCCGGGGCGATGGAGACGCGCTCTAAGACGTTAGACGGTCAGTTGTCGAGCCTGGCTGACTCCTTTGATGGCCTTGTACTTGCGGTAGCGCAATCCGGTTTCGGCGACGCCGTAGGTGAGCAAGCCGCGAAGGCAGAAGACGCTATTTCGGCACTCACCGACGCCATTGCGTCTAATGAGATAGCCGCCACGCTCCAGGATTGGGTGACACTGTTCAATGAATCATTCAAGTTTATTTCTGATGCCTTAAACGACCTGGCATACGATACCGAGGACAAATCCGCGGATATGTCAGACTCGCTGGGTACTATACCGGATGCTATCCGTGAATGGTTGCCTGACATCCAGCAGACGTTTCACGAGGTTATTGCGTGGTTCCAGCGCATTGACGATTACGCCGTAGCGTTAGGTCAGACCCTCGCAGACGTGTTTGATCCGAGCAAAACGGCAGCACTCACATTTAAAAACCTGACCGCAGAAGCTGACGCCGCATACGCCGCCAGCATAAAACGCGCCGAGGCCGAATCACAGGCCATCACCAACAGGTCTAAGCAGCGTAAGAAAGAAATTGAGGAACAGCGCAAGCAGTACAACGAGCGTAAGAAGCAAGAAATAGACTTAGCCAGCCTTGTTAATAAAAAGGGCGGAACTGGTGGGGTGGGGACAACCGACGATAAAGCAGCAAAAGCCGCCGCCAAGAAAGCAGAGCAATTGCGGAATCAGGCGCAAGATTACCTCGACACTTTGGCCCGTCAGAACAACGACGAGTTAAAGGCTATCGACGCGCAGGAACAGCAGAAACTGGCTAAGGCAAAAGAGTTCTACAGCCAGGGCGCGTTGTCCCTGAAAGAATATGAACAAGCTAAAACAGCTATCGTCCTCGAAGCCGGGCAAAAACGACAAGATGAACTGGATAAACGCCAGAAAGAAGCCCAGGAAAAGCAGCAGAAAGGTGACGACTTCATGGCTCAGATTATGGGTCAGAACGCTACTGAGCTTGAGCTTCTCGACATCCAGGAACAGCAGAAACTGGCGGTAGCGGATAAGTACCGCGAGCAGGGTTTGATTAGCGAGAAGCAGTATCAGGCCGCTCTTAACGCCATCAACGAGCAATACGCAACCAAACGTGCCGATGCAACGGCAACGGCCTTTGGTAACATGGCCTCAAACATCGGGTCTGCGTTGGGTGAGGCTTCTGGCGCGTACAAGGCATTCGCTATCGTACAGGCCACTATCGCCACGTACACCGCAGCTATTGAGGCGTACAAGTCAACGGCAGCTATCCCTGTAGTTGGCCCGTTCCTGGCCCCTGTAGCCGCTGCCGCTGCCGTTGGTGCAGGTATGGCGCAGGTTTCCGCTATCCGGTCCGCGCGTGAACAGGGCGGACAGTTATCCGCAGGGCAGGCTTCCACCATCGCAGAACGCGGTAAACCAGAAGTTATTATGCCGGCTGGCGCATCTCGTGTTCGCACAGCACAGCAGATGAAAGAAATTATGGGGCAAAACGGGTCTTCTTCCGGCCCGTCTAATGTTACTATCGTAAACAACACGAGTTCTCAAATCGGCAACGTATCCACTGAGCAAGATGATGAAGGCCGTTTGCGAATCATCATCGAGGAGCAGGTGGCTGCCTCTTTGCAGAACAGCAACAGCAAGATTAGCAAGGCCCGCAAAGCCACAAGAAATGCGCCGGGGTTTAAATAATGAGCGACTTATATTTCCCACGTAGCCTTAAGCCAATTGTATCGAAAGGCTACTCAATGACCAGACGTAACAACGTCTGGAGTGTAGATTTAGCCGGTGGTGGGGTGCGCCAGGGTCGTGACACATATTACGACGTGTTCCCAATAAGCGTAACCCTGATTACATCCGCGCTGGGACGGCAGGCGTTTCTGTCGTTCCTCGAAAAAGTCGACGGCGGTGCGTCAAGTTTCTGGATGGCGCACGACTTCGGCATGGGTATTGAGGATTATCAGGTAACAATTACGTCCACCATCGCCGAGTCCACCGAAGATGGCATTAACTGGACAATTACCTTCACGGCAACCGCCGAGAAATCTCCGTTCCAGAACCTTGAGAATCAGTGCCTGATTAACAATCTGCCCGATTTGTATGGCTGTTACGGGGATTATCTGGGCAGTTTCCTGAAAATATACGCTAGCTACGAAACGACATTCCCGCGCATCTGGAGCAATGAAGGGCCTGCAGGATACCCGCCGATTAACCTTCTGGCGTCGACTCTTGATAGCCGCATTGTGTATGACGGACCACAGGTTTACTACATCAACCGAAATGGCAATCTTGTGCAGTCCGCCACCAATGAATGGCCCCTTACGTTTATCGATGGGGTTGCTGTCGGGCGTGTGCCGCCGGAGGTATCAGTAACTAACAGATTCCTATATTCAAGCAATTTCTCTTCGTCAAACTGGAACAAAGGTTTGGTGAGTGTATCAGTATCTGAAACAGGTGTTTTAACAGCCGCGGGCACGTACGACGTAACTGCTACCGCCACAAGAGGTAACCACCTAATAAACCAGACTGTAGATGTTAGCGTTGGTGTTGGCGACAAGGTTACTTTTAGTTTCTTCGCAAAAGCAAACGGATACAATTTCATACGGATGTACGTGCGAGAACTTCCTACAGTATTAGGCTCCGCAGTTGTGGATTTGCGGGATGGTAGCATTTATTCTGGTCCAGGCGGTACAGATGTAACCGACGTAGGCGGAGGGTGGTTACGAATATCGGAGACGATCACCGCAACAGAAGATAAAACAATGAGCATACGGATGGACGCATGGATATATTCAGACGGAGTTGCCGGGTCATTTACGGGGGATGGCGTTTCAGGGATTAAATTATCCGCGGCTACTGTAGAGGTAAACCAAAATACAACATCCCCCGTAATAACCGATGCCGTTGTTGCCACCCGCACGACAGCATCCGCGAAAGTAACCATGAACGGCGCGACAAGCATCGACATTACCTATTCCGACGGCACTGTAGTAAACGTTCCATCTGTAGATGATTACGCGACTATCCCCCAAGCGGATTCTGCGTGGGGTAGTAAATATATCACCCGTATTGATTTTAATGTGGACGGTTAACTTATGAGCCAGGAATCAGTAGAAGCAGCCTACCGCCGTAAGCTGGCCTCAAATCCCGACGGCGAGATGGACTACATCACGTTGCAAATCAGCCACCCGTTGCTGTCAAAGACGTATTATCTTGTGCGCGGGCTACAGGAACTTACAGCAACACTGGAGACGGGTGAAACAATCACATTCGAGCCAACCCCGATGGAGGCGTCGGGCGCGGCTAACAACAGTGACATGGACCAGACGACGACGTTTACTCTACCGGATATCCTCAATCAACTTGATGATGAGATGGATAAAATCCCGATGAGTAACACCGAGTTGCCGAAGTTCGTATTTCGCCGTTACGTCAGCACCGACCTGTCTTACCCGGCTGACGGCCCGGTCGTGTACGAGTTACAGGCCATCAACCAGGAGAAGGGCGAGTTCTCCGCGGATGTTGGTACACCTATGCTGAACCAACGAAGCACTGGTATACTGATGACACCTAAAGAGATACCGTTATTACGCGGCCTGTTGACCACATGAATATTAACGACTACACGGGCATACCTTACGACTTTCGCAAACGTAATTGCTGGCACCATGTGCGCATTGTCCGCGCGGATGCCGGGTTAGAAACCCCGGCGTTCGACGTTACAAGCCCAACGGCAATTAACGACGCGTTTGACGAAGGGCATCGCAACACGAAGGGGCTTACAAAAATTGATAAGCCTGAAAACTTCTGTGCGGTGCTTATGGGGTATCGCCGTGGTGGTCGTATCGTGTGGCACGCAGGAGTATACTTCGACGGGATGGTTAGCCATTGTGAGCTTGCTTCTCGTCAGGTACGGCTTGACAGGCTGGCGGACCTCAGAGACACGTACACGGAGATTGAATTTTGGCGATAATCCTGCACTACACGCGAAACGCTGATGGCGCTTTCGACCGTACAAAACACGTCGGGATGCCGATGGAGTTTGTCGTTAACCGTATTCCCGATGGGGTGCCTGTGCGCGTCTACCTGGGCGAGATTGGCGATGATACTGATGTCACCGACGACTTCGACGCACTCAAAGACGAAGACGCCGTGTACCACATTATTGAGGGTGCCGGTAGCGGGGCGCTCGGTGCAGTTAGTAAGGTGTTCGGTTTTATCCTTAAGCCAATTGCCAAGTTGTTCGGTCTGAACACGGCCACCAACGCCAACTACACGGCGACTAACAACCAGACAACATCGCCTAATAACAGTCTCACAGACCGCTCCAACAAGCCGCGCCCCTATGAGCGCTCTTATGACATCTGCGGGACTGTGCAGACAATCCCTAACGACCTGATGCAGACGTATAAGGCGTTCAACTCCACGGGTGCTTTGCTGGAGTATTCGTACTATGATGCCGGGCGCGGGCATCTGCATATCGAGTCTGATGGCGTCACGGAAGGCGATACCCTGATAAGCGACATCACCGGTTCCTCTGTTGCCGTGTATGCGCCTTATACGTCACCTAACAACACAACTTCACCGCAACTACAAATCGGCGACGTCATTGACCAGAAACTCTACGTGACATACTCCAACGACGACGTTGACGGTATTGTGCTGAAAGCGCCAAACGACATCGGAGCTAACCCAAGCGCCGGTGGCACAGCTAAACGTATCACAAACACAGGCTACATCTATGACCCGTCAGGAGGCTCTGCTTTTTCTGAGTTTCTTAGTGTTGGTGATGTTGCAGTGTTGAGCAATTTCGACGTTAAGGACGTCACTAACCTGAACGGCTCGTTTGAAGTTTTATACGTCGACGACTTTGAGGTTCGGTTGTACGTCGGGGATATAGGTAACTGGGGCAACCTTAATAACGGAGAGACTTACGCACTTACAGAGCGTTCGGATACGTTTATAGGCCCAAGCAACACCTATGACGTATCTCTTACGGACTGGTATTACATGGTGCGCGGAGAGGTTGACCGGGTACTTGCTAACGTTGCCGGGCAGAACGGCCTCTACAAATACGACGGAGGCTATAACCGCACCAGTGTAACGGTGGAACTCCAGTACCAGATGATTGATTCTCAGCGTAACCCGTTGAGCGATATTTACACGGTACAGGCCACAATTACAGGCAACAATACGGATTACGTCGGTACGTCTATCTACGGGCAATTGCCGACCGCGTCCCGTTTCCGCGCCCGTATGCGTCGTGTAACTAATTTCGATAAAGACTACGACGGTACGGTAAGCGACGAGATAACATTCATTAACCTGTATGGGCAGTCTCTGGACACCACTCCACACTACGGCAACAGAACTACCGTACATTGCACCCGTAAACAGACGCCGCGTGCCGCCAGCATAGACAACCCGGAACTGCGCATGATTGCAACCGAGATGTGTTACAAATACCTCGGCAATGGAGTATTCGATACAGTAATGACACCGAACACGCAAGCCGTACAATCTCTAATTCGACTGGCGCGCGACCCCGCAGTAGGCAATCTGGAACTGACAACGGCAAACATGGACAAGTTACTTGCTGTGCAGAAAGAAATTGAGTCCTATTTCGGAAGTGAATTAGCAGGGCAATTCTGCTATACGTTCGACGACTATGACACAACCATGCAGGACATCGTCCAGACCATAGCGGAAGCCGTTTTCTGTACTGCGTACCGTAAAGGTGCGGATATTATGCTGCGATTCGACCGTCCTGTCGCGGGGCCTGAAATGGTGTTCACCCACCGCAGCAAAACTACCGGTACCGAGAAATGGACCCGCACGTTCAACGATTCGACAACCTACGATAGCCTGTCGTTCTCATACATCGACCCGGATACTAACGTACAGGAAACGATTTACATCCCGGAAGAACTGGGTGCAAATACGGAGGAATACGAATCAAAGGGCGTGCGTAACTACCAACAGGCATATTGGCTGGCGTGGCGTCGCTATCAGCGCAATGCGTTAAGTAAAGTTGTTGTAGAGTTCGAAGCTACGGAAGAAGGTGCGCTCGCTACGCCCGGTGGGGTAATCAGCGTAGTTAAAGGTTCACGTATCGCGCCACAGGACGGCTATGTTGTTGCCGTTAACGGGCTTACACTTACGCTATCCCAGCCTGTTACGTTTACTCCTGGCGACGACCACTCCATCATTCTTAAGAAGCGCGATGGCTCAGTGCAGAGTATCTCTGTCATCAAAGGAAGACACGACCGCGAAGTGATTATGCTCTCCGCGCCGGAGGAGGCAATCTACACGGGGAATAGCGCACTAAAAACTGAGTTTTCATTCGGCAACGAAGCAAGGCATAATGCCCAGAAGATAGTTGTTTCTTCAATCGACCCTGGCGACGACCGCACGGTCAAGATTACTGGCTACAACTATGACGACGGATTCTATAAATACGACGGCGTCGCGCCATACGGCAGCGGTTTCTCCGACGGATTCAGCAATGGTTTTAATTAAAGAGGACTCTATATGTCAAGCGGATGCGGTGACGTTTTAAGCCTGGCGGATTTACAGACCGCCAAGAAACACCAAATTTTTGAAGCCGAGGTTATCACTGGTAAATCCGGCGGCGTTGCTGGTGGCTCTGATATCGATTACGCGACAGATCAGGTTACTGGACAGACCCAGAAGACGTTACCTGCCGTGTTGCGTGATGCTGGTTTTTCTCCCGTATCGTGGGACTTTTCCACCGGTGGTACATTAACAGTTAATGACCGCGACAAAGTAGTGTATGACCCTGTAAGTAAGACCTGGTACTCGTATGCGGGTACGTTGCCTGCTGTAATCCCCGCCAGTTTTAACCCAGTAGGAAACGCTAACTGGAAACCACGGACCGATCCATATTTGAGGGACGATTTGTCTGGATTGGATGGTATATATAATATCGGCGCAGCAAACTACGCCGATATCCGCGCATATACAGGCCCGGCGGACCGCATTAACTGCTACGGTAGAAGCTCTATTTTTGATAATGCTTCTGGGTATTTCTTCGCAGATTCATCCGATACGACAACCCCAGACAATGACGGAACTGTGCTGGTCGATGCGTCCGGTCGTCGCTGGAAGCGCAGCTATACAGGGCCTGTCGACGCCCGCTGGTTCGGAGTTACGGCAAACGGGAGCACGGATGACACCGTTGCCGCTAACAAAGCGCTGGCAACACTACAACATGTAGTCTTCCCGGTAGGCACAATAATAATCAGTGCACCTCTTATCTTTGGTACTCAGACCATCGAAGGCGCCGGAACTTATCCAAATGGCGCCTACGGTACTATCATCCAGTGTACAGGCGACCATGCAGCATTTGAGCATGCTCCTACGGGGTATCAGCCAGGAGGTATTATTCGTAACTTTTGGATTAATTATCAGGCGGGGAAACCAACTATAACCACTGGAAATGCAAAAGGTGTTAACTTCGGTACGTCCGACACGTCTATTGATCCACTGGCTAATGGCGCGACCAAATTTATAGTAGAAAACGTCATTGTCCGTGGTGCTTATTGGGGCTTCTATGATGTAACGTCTACATATTTAATGGAGTACAGGAACTGCTGGGCATGGGACTGCTATGTTGGGTTTAAAAAGCAGTACGGAACTACCGTAAAATACAGTTCTTGTTACGCACTGGACTGCTACGGCTCGTGGGATATGCAAGATAGTCACTGCGCCACCTTTGAGAACTGCGCCTACGACGGCACAAGCATCATCGGCAACATTAAACCTATTTACTTCAAAGGATGCCCAGGCGTCACAATTAATGGGATGCAGCATGAAGCCAGTAAAATTGACGTTTCAGGACGTGGGGATTTTGTTATTGAAAACTGCGTTGGGTTTGTGCTTAACGGCATGTCAATTCCGTCCTGGCTTAATACGTTAACTACCGGAGAAGCATATCTATTCGAGATTATAAACTCCACGGCAGACATAAAGGGAGTAGCCCTCTCTGCGGATGCCGCTAATGTGAAAAGCTCGGGTGCGAATACGTATTTATTTAACGCCAAGAGCGGAAGTATCGTCAATGTTTCGGCCAGCGGGCTACCGGCTGTGGCTGGGTCATCTTTCAATTACAGCATGTCGGCAGACAGTACCAGCAGAATCGACAGAACGCCAAGTGCGGTAATTGGCGGCTTGACCGCCGGGGCGGTGTTCCGTAACGGCGTATCCTCGCCTGTGTATGTGGATTACAATTCTGTTATGATTGCCGCTGGTGCGGTCGCATTGATTGGCACCGTAACCCTTCCTGGCGTGCAATATCAGGATTTCCTGATGGCTGACTCATCAACAGGGGTGAATGGTTGTACTATAGATGTTGTGCGGCCCTCAGGCGCAGCTGGGAGTGTTAATGTTTATATCAGGAACAACAATACCTCCCCTGTCACCCTCACAGGCCAGATCGCAATAAGATATCTTAGACCATAAAACTAAGGCCCCAAACGGGGCCTTTTCTCTACTCTTCTGATAACTTCTCCAGTACAAACGCCAGTTGCGCATTAGCGGCGTCTCTCTGCTGCCGTAGCCGTAGAACTTCCTCCTCAAGTTCCTTGATACGTTTTTGCAATGCCGGAGTCGGGGCCATGATGTTCATTTCTTACCTCGTCTCTTCATGTAATTAAGCAACTCTTCCTGGACCGATTTCTTCTCGTCAGTACGCGAGGCAACAACCTCGTCCAGCGTGTCTTTAGCAACGATGTGATAGATGAACACTGGTCGCTCGTGGCCCGCCTGCTTCTGGCGCACCGGGCCTATACGCTCGACAACCTGCAAATAGTGCTCAAGGTTCCAGCCTTGCGAAATAAACGCCAGATGATGTCCGCCGTCCTGTAAATTCAAGCCATGGCCGGCTGACGCGGGGTGCACGCATAGGATTTCGATTTCGCCACGGTTCCACGCTTCCATCTGCTTATTACCCTTGGCACCTTTGGCGAACGCCTGCGCCTGCGGGAATCGCTTAAGGATGCGCTCCAGTTCGTGCTTGAACTGATAGGCCACCAGTAACGGCGCGCCCTGTAACTCATCAACAATTGACTCCAGCGCATCCAGTTTCGTGTCGTGCACTTTCTCCCAGTCTTTGGTTGCTTCTCCGTCGTCACCCGTCACATACACGGCACCGGAAGCAATTTGCAAGCACTTTGACGTCTTTGCCGCCGCGTTAGCGGCTTCAACTTCTCCGCTCTCCAGTTCTGCGAATAACTTTTCCTCCATATCTATGTACGCCTGACGTGCTTTCTTCGGCAGGTCAATTTCAACAGGGACGATAATTGGCGCTTCGCAACCGAACCACTCAGCGGCGTCAATCGTGAGACTAATGTCCTTCATCTTCTGATGGATTTCATTATCCGCACCAGGGCGCGCATGATACTCACGCGCCATCGCTGATTTGCCTTTCTGTACCGAGTTAAACCAGCGGTCGGTGAATGCTGTGTATGAAGAACCGAGGCGCTCACCCGCGTCGATAAACCAGTTCTGGCCCCATAAGTCCTTGAGGCCGTTCGGCGACGGCGTACCAGTCAGGTTAATGAAACGCTTAACCTTACCGAACGCAACTTTACTTAGCGCCTTCGCCCTCTTGCTTCCACCTGAACGGCTGCGGAATGATTTCAGCTTCGTGCTTTCGTCGGCAACAATAACCGTAAAAGGCCAGTCGTCTTTGCCGTAGTAGTCAATCAGCCACTCGATAACTTCGTAGTTAGTGCACACCACGTTAGCATCTGACTCCAGCGCCGCGATGCGGCGCTTCTCTGAACCGGTCGCATCTACGACGCGCAGACACGGGAATCCCCACTTAGTTTGTTCTGATGGCCACGTACCGGACGCAACACGTAAAGGGGCGAGGATTAACACGCGGTCATCATCATCATTAAGTTGGCCGTTGCGGAACAGTCGGTTAAGCACCCACATCGTTGCGGAACTTTTGCCCGCGCCCATCGAAGCCCAAATATTACAGCGCGGATGCCGCAGCATGAATGAAGTCATGAGCTTTTGGTACTCTCGACGGATAAATTTAGACATAATCAACCCTTAATGTAGAGTACCAGCTCTTTACGCCCGAACGCCGTAACGTTACCCGTTACATCTTCGATAACCAGTTTACCGTTCGACTCGACGAACACCGTATCAACGGCAACAGGTTGACGTGTCTTAACGTTGAAAATCATGTCACCCGGTACGATGTCACGTGCTGGTTTGCGGTCATATTCGTGTTTCATTTCTCAATTCCTTATATTGTTGGTGTGTGATTAACTATAATAGCCCGCTATTAGGTCGTCAACCTGTTTAAACGAACCAACGACAAAAACATTTGCACCACGTTTACGCATCCGCTCGTGCTCTCGTAACTGGTGCGGGTCCGGCTTCGTGTTTTCGTCTTTCTTAACCTCGACGAACCAGATGATGCCACCAGGGAGAATTACCAGCAGGTCGGGGGCGCCCGCTCTATTTTCGTACGACAATTTGCGTACGAGGCCTCCCAGGGCCTCGAATCGCTCTTTTGCGTATTTCTGCACGCGCCCCTCAGGCGTACTCATCTATACACCCCTCCCGTTTCGTATGCGCGATACCGCAGCGAGGGCAGATTCGACAGTCTTCTTCATATAACCAGTAAATTTTCATTCCAGCACCCACAGATAAATTGCGATGAATATACCCAATACGGCAACCATCATGCCGTACTGACCCTCATGACAGTAAACACCGGCGGCGAATCCAGCCAGTACTGCGATAATCAGTTTACTTGGCATATCGCTTCATCTCCGCACCTTCAGCTACAAGAGGGAACCCCTCCGCCCATTCCGGTAATTCGCACATCAATCGTTCCAGTTCTGCTACATTATATTCCGGTGAATCTGGTGTCTCGCAGATAATCTCATCGTGTACGTGAAGTACAATCGGGTAGCCGTTTGCTTCTACGTTCAGCAGGGCATTAGCCAGCAAATCGCGGCACAGCGCCTGAGTGCAGTTTTCCACCAGTTTACCGGAATATGTGTACTGGAAACCCCACTGGCGGGTTAACTGGTTTTCGCCCTGGTACTTGATGCGCACGTTGGTAGACACCTTCCCGTCTTCGTCTGTCTCTTTCGACACGCTTAGCCCAACACCCGGATAAGACATAACGCGGCCCGACGGCAACGTCATCCGCAACCACCAACCGGCGACTTTGTTGCCGTTGTTGTCCGTTTCTACGTTGCGCGAAAACTTAACTCCCCGCGGCCCTGCGGTGAACTCTTTGCCCGGATTGCGGATAGCTGCCATAGCTGCGTCTTCAATATCCCGCCAGAAAGCTACTGTTTCCGGGTGTGACTCACGCCACATACGCTTGATAGCGTCGCAGGTACGCCACACTTTCTTATCAAGAATATAAGATGGTCGGTCATCATTTTCACCTGGACGTGGTGGTCGCTTGGCTTCCTGAATACGCGCCCACTCATATCCACGTGCGGTAGCAGCCCAGATGTGGTCGGGGAAAGTCCCGTCCATTGTTTTTGCCATATCAACAAGGTCAAGGCCGAGGTTCTTGGCGAACTGTACGAATGCGCCGACACCACCCGCGTAGCCAAGTCCAAGTTCGCATGCCTTACCAATCTGGCGTAAGTCTTTACGTTCTTTCTTAATGTAATCCGGCTCCATGCCGAACATCTTGCCTGCGGTTACGCAGTAAATATCCAGCCCGGCACGGAACGTATCAAGCGCGGTTTCTTCGCCAGCCAGCCACGCCAAACCGCGGCCTTCAACGTTCGAGTAGTCGGCGACGACAAACTTATGTCCGGCTTCCGGGATAATGCAGCTGCGAACCGTAGATGCCGTTAGCTTGGCTACATCAAAACGGCGATGTGCTCGGCCCTTAAGTAATGCTGAAATACCTTTATCCAGTTCATCATCGTGATAGTACCCACGCGCCAGGTTCTGCGGCTGGAAGCCTTTACCCGCAAATCGTAACGTACGTTTAGCTCCACCATACTGGATGCAACCGCGACGGCGGTCGTCAGACGAGCGGCCTAACAGCAGCGGGTTATATTTCGTTGACGCAGTGGATGCCGCCCCGAGGCGCATTTCTATAATCGTGCGGGCGTCGTCCGGTAAATCATCGTCAGCAAGCAGGTCGTTAAGCGTAGACTTCTGCGCGTTGTGGATGCGATGCGCAGGCGCCAGTTCACGCAGAATCGGCAGGAAGTCCTTACCTGTAAGCGAGCCGCCGTATTTACGTTGGGCTTCTTCCTGTAACTGTGCCTTGTGTTTCTCCACAGCTTCAATTGCGGCTTCCGCCAGCGCAACGTCGACCTTAAACCCGCGGTCGTTAATTAACTGGTCCAGTTCCAGTACACGGTCTTCGAACTCGGAGTTACCCCAACGCGGCAACTTATGGAACACTTCACGCATCGCGGTGATGTCGCTAACGGCGTACTTGATGAACAGCGCCCACTCATCCGGGTGCGTTTCAGCAGTGTAGCGGCGAATTTTGTAGTTCTTCGGCGTCGGTTTAGAGAAACGCTGAATAAGCGCTTTGCCTCGTTTGTCTTTCGCGTTGTCTGCAGACACGCCAAGCACTTCGCACAATGCGTCGAGTGAACCCGGCAGCGCGTGACGAAACGCCCAAATCATCGTATCAATGGTGTTGCTTACGGGAATATCAAAACCCCAGCAGTGCTTCATGATGAGTCTGTCGAACATTGAGCCGTTGTGCCACACCATCTTAATACGGCTGTTTGGTTTCACCAGACGGCGTAACGCGCGGTGCAAATCACCCGGCATGTCGCTGCCGTTGGTGCAATCCCATACCTGCACAGGCTCGTCGTCAAAAGCATATGTGCAGATTAGAACTTCGGTGGTTGGATGTTCGGCGTAAGCGTAGGAGCCGACTTTCTTCAAATCGGCTTCGGAGAATGTTTCAAAGTCTAAGAACAGGTAACTCATTATTTTTGACCCTTAGTAAAAAGGCCCAATGAAGGGCCTTAGTTAAATTGATTCAGATATTAGCGACGACGACGCTCGCGGCGCGGTGCGGGTTCATCATCCTCAAGGTCGACAAGGTCTACGGTAGCACCAGCCCTGCCGAAGGCTTCACCATCATCCTTAAAGCGAACACCGAGTAGTTCTACACCGAGGTTCTTGTAAGTTGAGTACCAATAAACATCAACTACAATATTAGCATAACAACCAGAATAAACTTCCTTACCTTCTACATCATCGCCAGCTTCTGTAAGGCCTTTAACCACACGCCCGCCTCGCTGGCATTGCACCTCACCTTCAGAAGTTGCAATCATAGGTTGCTTGCGGCTCTTAGCCATGAAATATAAACCTTCCTCAAGCCCTTCAATCGGTGAGTCGCGCTGTGCGAGGTCACGAAACGCGCATTTATCTGCGTGGTTTCCGAAGCCGAAGTTTTTTGACATCCATTTTTCGGCGGCAGAAGCACTACCTAACGCTTCCGTCATAACTTCAGTTACAGCGTCTTCGATTTTTTCAATTTGCGGGTCATCTTTATCCAGATACGCTGTAAGCTGGTATTGGCCTTCTACCTGTTGGCCCTGACTGTTTACACGGTCCGCTGCTTTTTTATAAACGTCTACCCATCCGATACGCACGTTGCTCAGTTTAACTTTGATACCCATATCTCGATTCCTCAGTTTTCAGTTTACTCCGGGAAACTGCCCGGCCAGTGATTAGAACTATGATAGCTAACTATTCAGGTGTCAACACTTTATTCTAAATCTTCTTCACTAACTCGATTCCACTCAGGACGTTTGTCGTCCGCCGTTGCGACACATGGTGCGCCCGGCTTACGGGTAATAAACGGCTCAAGCGCTGCCATCTCATCCGCCGAAAGAACTTTTGCTGCCTCCGTAGGGGTCATCAATACCTCTTTTTTGAGAATGTCGCCGTGTGACACTTCAATCGCATCGGCATCTTTCCACGCACGGTTGCCCATCTTACCTTCAACCAGCTTGTACCCAGGAACTTTCTTACCGGAATGCAATGCGGCGGTCATCGCTTTCTCAACCTTGTCGATGTGCTGGCGTAACAGCGGCAACTTCTCATACTCAACTACGAGTTGCTCCGTCGTCAGTTCCAGCACAAAGTCGTCTTCAAGTTCTTCCGCCAGTACAGAATTAACCGTCTTTGTACGCGCGGCACACTGTTCAGAGAACCGGCACCACTGGCAACCATCGACCGACGGTTTAAAGTCCGACGCTTTCAGGTTCTTCTTTCCACGGAAATAAGCATCAAGCGCTAACAGTGCCCGTTTCTGTGCGAACTTAGCGAACAGTTCCAGACCTTCGACCGAGATGTCCCACTCTGACGCACCCCCCGCGTACGGCTGGAAGATGACCAGGCGCACTACTGTGACGTTATAACGTCTCTTGAGTCGGCGATAAACACCGAGAGCGTAAAGCATAAGCTGCTTGTTTTCTTTCGCTTCAACACGATGCCGTCCAGTTTTAAGGTCGCCAATAATGAGCATGTGCTCGTCGGTGTTCGCCAGTTCCTGGACAGCAACGAGGTCAGCCGTTCCGAACGTCTCGACACCTTCATACCCAGGATGCAATACCTCAGTAAGATTGACTCGCATTTCCAGCTTGGCGTAAGTCGCTACGTCGATAATCGCTTTGCAGTAGTCGGTGTACTTGCGCACCTGCTCAATCATGTCCGCCGTAATCAGTACCGCGCCTTTCATTGGGCTGATTAGCGCCTTAATCTGGCCTTTACCTTCATCCAGCACGTAAGCGCCGACTTCACGCTCTAACGGCAGCGCAGCACCTTTGATGTACTGGTTAAGATGCATCTCGGCTATGGTGTGCATAGCTGTGCCTAATACCGCGGCTTTACCGGACGTGTTAGGAATATCTTTTTCACAGGCCAGAGAAGCCGGGCAGGTTAGCCACTTTTTAGCGCCTGAAGGTGATAGTAAGGCGTGTACATCGTTATTGCCGCCGCGCTCTTTTAGAATCATCATTTAGTGCCCTCCGGCAGTTCCGGTAAATACATCCAGTGAGTTATGCCCATCTCGATATACCGTTTCGTATATAGCTGATTTCCGTTCTCATCCAGCCCAGCCGTAATGTCGTCGAAATAGTCCTGTATATGTACAAAATCGATCCCACCTTCCGGGAACCCGTTATCGTCATATTTACCACCATCTACTGAGCAAACTAAAACAGAATCATCTTTTGACTCCGGCAATGCTTCGTTTACACTAACCCAATTCATACCCTGCTCTCCCACTGGTCAATTAAATGTCGTGTCTTATGGTCGCAATGCATAGCCCAGCCATACATCGACTCGAAGACATAAAAGTCAGGCCTGGCGAATGTTGTGCGCTTAATCTGCGACACGTGACGGCCTATATCTTTAGACAGCGGTACTTTGCCTAAGTACGCCATCGCTTCCATCTGGTGTGCACCGGACGGCGCACGCAATAACCATAGCGCCTCTGTGGTATCCCGCCGGTCAACGGCGCGGTATAGTTGGTAAATCATAATCCCGACCCTCAGTTAAAGCGGCCCGAAGGCCGCGGGATAGTTATTCTTCTTCGAAATACTTGTTCTTGATTGCTGTCAGGCGCTCCAGATACTCAGCCAGGTCTTCGTCTTTAATCGCTGCAATCTTCATCTTCTTACCGGTAAACTCTTCCAGCAGTTCGTCAGAATCGTCGCACGCGGCATCGCTTGGGCCTTCGTTAATCGCATCGTCGATAGCCTGAATCTGGTCGCGCAGAGACTGGTAATCGACTTCTTCTTTCTCTTCTTCCGGCTCTGGCGTTGGCTCCTCTACTTTAGCTTTACGCGGCTTGCGTTTCGGCTTCTCTTCTTCCGCAGGTTTAGCGTCAACGAGGTCCTCGCCTTCGACCGGGATTTCTTTCCCGACGCCAGTGCCTGGGTCGACTTCAAGCACCTCTCCGGTAACCGATACATCTACAAGCATTTCACCTACACACTCAGTTGACGGCATCGGTCGTTTCGCGCTGTTCGCAGCAATCAGTTCATGCGCAACTACGAAACGTTCCAGTAATACTAAGAATTTCTCTAACATTATTTATTCTCCTCTCGTTTGGTATGGGCTAACTATAATAGCGAACTATTCACTTGTCAATGGGCTTTTCTAAAATAATTAATATGGTACTATTCACATATCAACTGACTAAGGAGTAATTGACATGCAACCATCTGAACTAGGTATCCGTGTAGAGCAACGCCGTAAAGAACTCGGTATCTCCCAGCGCCATCTGGCTGTCCTGGCCGGTGTTTCCCAAGGCGCGATTAACCAGCTGGCACTTGGGGTAACTCAGGACGTCCGCCCAGCGACGCTGTTTAAACTGGCGGAAGTGCTGCAAGTAGACGCCAAGTGGCTGGCGTTGGGTGAAGGGGCTTAACGCCCCTTTCTTTTTATTGCACCTTTATCGGGTATCTTTTGCGAAACTTACCTAACCCGCAGTATACGCTGTAAGCCTCTGTGTAACTGTACACAACATGATACCCGCGCCCGTAAGGAACTACGTTAAGAACTTCCACTACTTCGCCTCTGTGGTTGGTGTATTCATTACCTTTAAGTTCGTCGCTTACTTCTTTAAATTTACCGCTCATTCCAAATCCTCCTCTGTCACTGTCAGCATCTCATTCGGTTCATATATTGTCTTCGGAATCTTGTTATCAGTTATCCGGGTGTTCAGCCTGTAACGGCCAGGGATTATCTGATTGTTTTCGTCAGTCCCCGGAACAAGATACCCAGCCTCAACCATTTTCTTAATCTTCCCGCGTTCTATGGCTTCTTTGGAGTTAAACGCCTTTGCATTGGGGTCAGACTGTGCGAGCTTATTAGCGGCGGCGACTGTGATGCCTTCGTTGCCGTTGTAGGTTCCTTCCGCCAGTTCAAACGCCGCCAGTATCGTGGCTTCTGAACTGTTGACGGCGTTCTCTATGGTTTTACGTACGTTTTCTTTACCTTCTTTCGTCAACCCTTCTTCCCGCTCTTTCTCCTCGTCAGTCTTGAACGGCTCGAAACCCCACGGCATTAACACAAGTGCCTTATGCGGCTCCGGCAGGTCGAGGTTTACGATTGTGCCGTATTCCTCCGTGCTACCGAGGAACTCAACCGCGCGGTATTCTTTCGGCGGCGGGGCTTCGCGGAACTGTACCGACTCAAGCACCATACCAACCGTCTTCTGTTGCGGCCCATGCTTAAATTTAGAGTGGTATACATTTATCTGGCGGTCGGTAGCTCGTTCGATTGTCAGTTCCACGTCGACGCCAGCATACAGCGCCCCACTGCCACGGGCTTTCTTTCCGCCCTTCGGCGTATGGTGGACAACGCCTACCGCAGCTTTAGTCGCTTCACGTACTTCTTTCAGGATGGCGATAACCTTACCCATGCCGATTGCCGTTGATGAACTGTTCTCGTCGAACTTATCAATCGTCAGGGCTAGCGTCTGGTTGAGGGTGTCGAACGCAACCATGCCGATGGGTTCGTCACCCGCAGTTTCACGCATCAACTTAATCAGGCTTTTCAGTTTTCCGACTTCGCCCATGTCGATGACATGTACATAATCTTTACCTTCCTCGCTATACTTAGCTGCGAGCGCATCGATACGGGTGCGTGTAGCTGCGCCGCCCTCACCGTCGATATAAAAATGGTGGCAACGCTGCGTATCTGCCCCCGCAAACCGGTATCCGGCGGCGCTCAGGTACATCATCCCCAGCGTATAGAAGGATTTATACGTACCGGACTCCCCGACGATATCCCATATGCAATCCGACGGCATGTACCCTTCAACGACGAAATCAGCCTTTACCGGTTCCGGTAACTCGTCCTCCTCTGAGTCCTCGTCGTCTTCCAGGTCGTCGAGGCTGCATGAAACAGATTCACGTGCACCCCAACCGATGGCCTCTGCGACTTCACTGAACGGCAGCCCGGTTGCATCGCACGCATACTCCCACACCTCTTTCGGTGACATGCCCTCGGTCGCCGTAATGTCGGTGTCGTGAATCATGGTTACGTTAGGCGCTTCATATCCCTCGCGCGGGAAGCACAGCAGGAAGTCATCCGGGCGCGGTGTCGGGTCGCTGTAGTTCTCGGCGTGTTCCGGCGTAGCGGGCATCTTAAGGCCGCGCGGGGTCATAATACCGCCGTACTCGAACGCCAGTGCTTCAAACGCATCGGTAAACGCTGTTCGCAGTTCTTTCGGTATCTGGTAATCCGATGCGCTGCTAACGTCAACGGCGGGGATGCCTTCCAGTAACTCGTCCGGGTCAATCAGGTCGTTGCGACGCGACCAGATAACAGTAGCGCCAACCGGCGGCAGATACATCGGCTGTGACAGAGTGAACCCGCTGCGGTCAGCACCCATGCCTTTGAAGAAGTGCTCGAGCAAGCCGTGACGAACACGGATAATGTCACCACCTTCAACCGGACGGGCCAGCGGCATGACGACGCGAAAGCGCGGGGACTCGTCGGTATGTGATGCCGTGGTATAGATACACATGCCCCGGCGGCTGCGTTTAACTAAGCGCACCGCTTCCTGATACTCTTCTGGTGTTGCGCTGTCGAAGTCCAGATACGCCAGCGACGATTTGCTTACAGACGCGTCACAGCGATAGAAAAAGCCTTTACGCGCTTGCTTAAAGTCGCCGGTTTCCGGGTCTTTTACAGTGCTGTGCGTCGAGTCGCACGCGGCGGTGATATAACCGGGCGCGGTCTTCGGGTTAATTCCGTCACGGACAGCATCGAGTGGCTGGATTAACTCTTTCAGGTCGTCCAGTGTTGCCGTGTGTGTGGTTCTGACGTTTATATCCTTTTTCTCAGCCCGCGCGTTGCGACGCGACCACGAGTAGGATAAAATTACATCGGACATGTTATATTTCCTTCAGCAAGTAATTTGGCCTCGGCGCTCTAACGCTGGGGCTTTCTTTTATTCCAGGTCGCGGGAGATATTACCCTCGGGCACCAACACTTTTCCAATACTTCTCGCTTTCTCTGTAATAGGCGTCGCTCTTGTTGCCCGATAAAACTTTCCTTTATTAAGAATCTCACCATGTCGCTCGAGCACATCTAAAGCATGTTTGATCGGGTTTACACCGTAATTATCCAACCGGTATCTCCGAAGCCCGTCTACCGTAAAAGCGCCGTTCGCTTCGGTCAGTCTGCGTGCACACATTAATATGTGTTTCTGGAATTTAGTTAGCATCTTTAACGTTCTCCTTAATCCACGCCTCCACAGTAGCGCGGTCAAAGGTACCTGGCTGACGGTAGCCGTTGATAACGCGGCAACACTCCGGGAACTTTCCTGACCGAAGCCAGCGATTAAGAGTCATAGGGGAAACCCCGATTAAGTCTGCTACTTCTTTCTGTGTCATTTTACGCGCCCTCTCTATCAAGTGAAACAACTATAACACCTACAATAGACAAACACAACCTATTGACAAAATAAAATGTAGCTGTAAAATCAACGTATCGAATGGCTTTAGTTAAGAATTACTTAGAAACAATATTCTTAAGTCTCGGGTACTTAAAGCCCCGCCATAAAGCGGGGCGCTAAATAGTACTCTTGGTAACGTTAGTATCTAAGTTTCCTCAAAGTAACAGCAAGTGGCAAGAAAGCCCCCGTCTATTTAAATTTTACCCTCCTTCATAAGCCACTGATAATTAAAAGTTTCTATAGTTGCCGTAAACGTGGAAGAGAGTACTTCACTTCGCTGGGGTGGGCTAACGCCCACCCACTGCGTTGCGTACTCTTTTAAGAAACGAAAGAATCACAACGGCAACGTAACTATTCTCTTGCACACCCCAACATAATAGGATACTATTCACTTATCGAAACGAGACAGAGGAGTGAGGGTTATGTTTAAACGTGGTCAGTTGGTTAAATACTCCGACGATAAACACGGCATAATTGAATTAAAATCTGCTTTATTTCCAGGAAAGTACGTAGTTACCGTGCAAAATGTGAGAGGAGTAAATTCACAAATATACGTAGCGGAGGAGAACTTAAAACTCATCGGCAACAATTTTAAATTTAAAGGGGGGAGGGTGAAGTGATGGAAGAATTATTTGAAGAACTGAAACATCATGATTTCGAGGAGATATATTTTGTAGCTGAACGCTACGAGGTGCATTTATCGGACGGGATTACAATTATTACGATGGATAGCCAGCAAATGCTAAATAGCTTACAGGCAATCAAAACGGCATCGAATCGTGATGCTTGTGCCGACGACTCTGAGGGAGGTTGCCGTTAATGCGAATCCGTATAACTGACCGCAGGCTTGTCCGTATAACTGACCGCAGGCTTATAGATTTCGGTATCTCGGTAGGTGATGTTTTTCCGGCGTTCAGCATCAACCATTATGGTTTTATGATTGAGTACAAAGGGTCGTTATTGTTCGTGTATCGGGATGAATGTGAGGTTCTGGTATGAGAGAAGCATTTGAACGGTGGGCTGTGGTCGAGGGTCTGCCGGTTAACAAGGGTTCAAAGAAAGAGTACCTGAACGTTAAGACGCGTCTCGCGTGGCGGGCGTGGAAAGCTGGTGTGCAATCCTTGATTGAAAGAGGTGTGAGGTATGGGTGAGTGGATTAAGTGTAGTGAGATGCTGCCGGGTAATGGGTATACGGATAAAGAGTTCCTGGTGTATGAAACGTTAAATAACGCAGTTCAGCACGATTATTACATAGTTCCTGATGACGGGAGAAAGCCTTTCTGGAATCACTACGATAAGTACGTGACGCACTGGATGCCGTTACCCGAGCCGCCAGAAGTGTGATGTTCAATAGTTTGGGATTTTACTGAGTGACTTACGCTGCTACACAGCAGCGTACAACTTTAACTTAGTGTCGTCAAAAGGCGACACTTTCATCAAACGCAACAATCGAAGCGACTATTGCAGGAGATGCAACAATGATTACTAAAGAACAGGCTGAACGACTAATCACGTTAATCGACACGATGGTTGATGCGAAAACCGATTTAGCAACGGCGACAGAGGAATCCGCTACCTGGTCGCTTGAAGAAAGAGAGGCAGAAGCGGAAAGGGAGTTACTGGCATTCATCGACTCCATAACACACCAATAAAATTTACTTGCACACTAAGATAGAATAGGCTACTATTCATTTACACAAGCGAGAGGAGAGACAGAGATGGGCTGGTACGGTAGCTGGACTTTAGGCGAACTGGTAGACGCTTACGAAATAATTAGTAGCACTTCGGTGTGTGACGGCGACACTAAATCGCTGCTAGTCGGGGTGGATGAGAAAAGGGGTGAAGCTGATGAGTAACAAAAACGAAATATTCGAGTACCTGATCTACCAGCTACGGCAGCAGGTAAATAACAGCCGGAGCGAAGACCTGGCGCATGAGGTGCAGTCACTTAAGAATCAGTTACGTGATGCGTCGGCGCAGATTAAGGAGTTGCGGGAAGACAACATTAAGAAATATGAGCACATATCGCACCTGACAGGGCAAGTTAAGGAGTTGCATCTGGCATTGGTCGAGGCTACTGGTGACGTGGAGGCATACAAACTTATCCGCAAAGGTGCGTACGGTTCGGAGCAATCTGGTTGCCGAAAAGAAGATACGCAGGAATGTGACCACAATTGGATTATCACTCCAGGATTGTTTATTGCCGAAGGCCACAAGGACAACGTGCCCGGTAGCCGGTTTTGCTGCGAATGCGGCAAGCGTGAGTGGGACGGACTTGAGTATGGGGCAACAGCCTGTACACAGGAGTGCAAACACAGTTTCTATTATGTAATAACAGATGGCTCCGCGCCGTTCGGTACGAAAGTATGTAAAACGTGCGGGGAATACTTCTGATGACCAGCATCTTATTTATCTGGGTACTGTCGGCGGGCCAGATGCAACTAGCGGCATCGGAAACGTTTTATTCGATGGAGGCGTGCCAGTCAGCGGCACGCGCCGCAGAGAACGCGCACTTTCTGTTTCAGGGTGACAAACCCAACGATTCAGAGGTACGCGCTATCTGCTCACCTAAGCGACTTGGCAATCAGGAGAAGTGATTATGGTACAGAGGTATACCTACGACCAGATATTCGGGTTTACTCCTGATGTTGAGGGCGTGTTAGTGCTTTACGAAGATTACGCGAAACTCGAAGCTGAGTTACAGAAATACAAAGACCAGTTCCCGGATTACATCGAGTGCGCGAACTGTGGGTCAGTTACACATGTGGAAGGGGTGGAGTGATGGTGCAGAGATACGAAAACGACCACGGCGATATGTTTCAGGGCGCGGAAGGGCGCTGGGTCCTATACGAAGACTACGCGGAGCTTGAACGTAAACTGCGTGAGCTTGCTAAGCAGGTAGTAAACAGTCCGTGCGACTGGAAGACGGATGAATTGGCGCGCGAGATTCTGGACCTATGAGCCTGGCAACTGACATCCTGAAACGAAGCGGCCTTGCGCCGCTGTCGCCGAGAGCGAATACGCGTATACACAAGCGCCGCCGTAACGCGCTGTTCCCTGAGATTCAGGCCAGACGCAAAGCTGTCCGCGCCTGCGGATTCCAGAACGGGAAGGCCGTGAATCTGGGTGAGTTCAAAACAAAGGAACGTGCGGCTATCGCTAATCGGTTATTTAATTACTGGAAATCGCTGGGATACGATGATATTCCGACGAAACCGCAGAGACGGCAATACATCTGGCGTCATAAATAAACCGTTATTAAGATAATTCCTACCCGTGGTATCCTCCAGTTACTGCATACTTAATACGCACCTGGAGGATTCATCTTGGATAAATTTACTGAAACAGTGACAGGCTGGCTTCTCGCCGCCGCGCTCGCCGGAGGGGTCATCGGACTACGACAACATAAGTCCGTTATTTCTGGCCCTATCGACGGATTCTGCTTTATTGCTACTGGTTTCGCCTGCGCTGTATTTGGCGCACCTCTCGCGGCTCAATGGTTCGGTATCACGGGCGACCGTGAAATCGCGGGCATGGGCTTCATTATCGCCATTCTCTGGATGCCTATCTATTCCCGTCTCTCCGGTATCGTCGCCGGAGAATACATCTCACGTCGAGGGGGCACAGATGAATGAGTTATTCTGGTTCGGCGGTATGCTGGCAATCGGGGGCACATCGCTGTTTAATGTATATCATCCCAGCGTGGACGACGGGCTATTTGGCCGGGTGCTCTATATCCTGACTGCTATAGTCTGCGCCGCCGGATGTATCCACCTGTTACAGGGCAGCATGTCACCGACGCTGCCTGAGACATTAATCACATTAGTCGCGCTGCGTCAGATTCGTCAGGCGTGGCTATCGTACGGAGGGCACAAGCGTGTCTCGAAACATTTCAGATAATGGATTGCATTTTACCGCTGCATTTGAGGGATTCCGCGGAACTGCGTATCGTGCTACGCCGAACGAGAAGTACCTGACTATAGGCTATGGTCACTATGGGCCGGACGTAACACCCGGCAAGACCATCACCCCCGGACAAGGCCTCCTGTTACTGAATCGCGATATGGCTAAGGCCGTAGCTGCGGTCGATGCAGCAGCACACCATTCGCTGACACAGGCACAGTTCGACGCTGTGTGCGACCTGGTCTATAACGCAGGTGCTGGTGTGATAGCAGCTACTACCGGAACCGGTAAGGCGCTGCGTTCGGGCGATATTACGACGCTGCGGGCTAAGCTGGCGCTGTTCATCAACCAGAACGGCAAACCACTACTTGGCCTGCGTCGCCGTACCGCCGGGCGTCTGGCGCTGTTCGAAGGTAAGCCGTGGCAAGAGGCTGAGGCTATTGGGAGGGCTGTTAAATGATGGACGAATACGAAGGCGTTTAGTATTCTGGTTAGGCCAAGTTTTTCGTATTTGCCAATGGAGGCCGTTATGGCACTGCAAGAGTTCACCAACCCAGTTAAATCTCGTGACGATATTGACGAGCAGGTCGGTTACGGCGAAGGTTGACACCTAAGACTAATCCGACGATACTTAAATCACCTCCTGTTCCATCCCTCTGCTCTCCAGTTTTATCCCGGCCCTGACCCAGCCGGGATTTTTTTTTATCTATCTTCCGCAATGACTAGTTGACTATTACTCTCACACCAATTATATTTACTCCATCGACAACGAGAACGGAGTAGAGAAGATGAAAATCACAGACATCGAAGCATTCAAAGACGCACAACTGATGGCACGCATCGCCGTTAGTAACCTGAGCAACAGCATTCCAGCGGACGCGTTCTGGTTCGCTGCGATGCAGACACTTAAAGCAGCTTACGCAGGAGAGAAGAAATGAGCGAGTCAGAAGGAAATATCACGACACCATCCGCCGGGAAGAAAGTCAACCGCACCCCGTTCCCGACACGAGAGGAACTGATGAAACGTAACAGTTTCCCTGGGCCGGACAAGAACAAGTATCTTAATCGCATGTGGGGAGAGCGTAAAGAATGACTGACCGCGAATACGAAAAGATGATGGTAGAGGCTGTTAACGGCGGCGTAGACATCGGACACGTGATGCACGTCCTGAATACTAAAATCGCGGTAGCTGAGCAAATGGTTGAGTCGCTTTATGAGACGCGCCGTGAACTGATTAACCGCTTCAACCTGAACAAAGGTGACACCAATGCCTAAAATCACAATCGCATCGCTCGAGCGCCGTATTCTGGTGCTTGAGTCGGAGAAACAGACGTTAGGCGGGCAACTGTCAATTAACGGTGAGTACCAGTTAGCCGCATTTAAGGTTCTTCTCATGTTGTTGAGAGGAGAAGAGGAAAAGATGAACGCCTGCGAGCATGATTACCGCCTGCATTTAGTTGATGGGGTGCATCGAGCCACATGCTTAAAATGCGGTAAAGCGTATGAAAGCGCCTGAACCCGTAGTTATCGATGGCGTCCTGTGGAAACCCTACTCGGTTAACCATATCGACGCCGACGGGAAGAAGTTTAGTTTCTACATTTTTGCAATTAGCCGTGAGCACGCCGCTTGTGTGGTCGACGATATACGAGAAACGGCGTGGCTCGGTGATGAGATAGTGGGGTGAATATGTTCAGTGACATCAACGCAGCAATCGAAGAGGCAATCTGGCGTCGTTACAACGGCGAGCAACAACGGCACTTTTGCCTGGTGCAACGCGGTAACATGGTTGCCGTAGTGCAGGACCGCGATAACAAATATCCGAATGCGATGTGGACAACGAGGAATTTCTTAGGATGATTACCAGCATTCCAAACCTGATTAAAGAATACGGCACGATGGCTGAGACATGCCGACAAACCGGCATCAACGAAATGACGATTGCCAAGTACAGCAAAGACGTTAACTGCGAGCGCCATGTAATTTATAACAATCGTCTGATGACGCACGTTAAGACAAGCCCGGTGTTATTCACGCGCCGGGGTATTACTAAAACAGAGCAACGTATTGCTAAAGAGGGGAGTGGGGAATGATTAGTATTCTGGAGTTCATCGACAACCAAGTTTGGTACGAGCCAGAGTTAAATAAGTATTCAGTTAATGGGAAAATATTTCGGCGCAAAGGCCAGGCAGAGCGTTACGCAGCTAAACTATACCGTCAGCTTGTCAAGGATGGTTTCTTCAAATGAGACTACTAATCATCCCTAACGCCCGGGCCATTCCCGTAGCTAACGACCATTACGGCGGCGACGGTAAAAGAGCACCACGCCACGGCCTATACAACTGATACAAGCCCTCTACCGAGGGCTTTTCTGTACATCCTGCCCAATCACCTTATATAATCCCTTTAGACGCGTAGGGCGCGTCTGATGCGCTCTGATGGTCAGACGCATATGCAAGGGGATTCTATGAAGCTGAAACTCAAGCAGCCATCGCCAGAGGTGGTGCAAGCTGCACATGAAGAAGCTGTTAGTGCAAACCGCCGTCGTAAACGACCGCGCGGTAAACAGAGCCTTTATCAATCATCCAGTAATTCCGCCGCGCTGTGGGACCCGGATTATTGCGACGCGCTAATCGAGTTCTTCGACCGCACGTCGTGGGAACTCGTGCCTACGTCTAAGGGTGACGAACGCCCGCTGATTCAGGATAAACCCCCGTCACTGGCCCGCTTCGCCCTGCACATCGGCGTCACTATCCCGATTATTAAGCTGTGGTTGCGCGAGATTCCCGCATTTGCGGAAGCCTGGGAGACGGCGCAGGCACTGGAAGAGGCCTATTTCACTGAGACAGGGGCTGCTGGTATTTCTGCTACGTTTGCTGCCGCGAAGCTGGGCCTCAGCAAAGAGAAACCGGTTGAGTCCACAGAAGAAACAGCACCGACTGAGATTATTTTTAGTGTTGCAGAGCCTGTAGGTAAAATTGTAACAACGAATATGGGTGAGGTAGAGGAATGAGTATTCAGCTATCCGCACCGCAGGCACTGTTCCTGAATTGCGATAACAAATACAAAGCCTATGTCGGCGGCTTCGGCAGCGGAAAGACATTTGTTGGCTGCCTTGATCTGCTTACGTTTATGCTCAAGCATCCAGGTACGCGCCTGGGTTACTTCGGCCCGACATACCCGGCTATCCGTGACATCTTCTACCCGACATTTGAGGAAGCCGCTAACCTGCTCGGCCTCGATGTGCTGGTTAAATCTGGCGACAAAGAAGTCGTGGTTACTCGCGGTAAGACGGTGCTCGGTACAGTTATCTGCCGTTCTATGGATAACCCAGGCTCGATAGTCGGCTTCAAAATCGCTGCTGCGGTCGTGGATGAGCTTGATGTATTGAGCCGTGAGAAAGCTGAGCTGGCGTGGAACAAAATAGTCGCCCGTATGCGTCTGGTTATCCCCGGCGTAACTAACCACATCTCTGTCACCACGACACCGGAAGGGTTCAAGTTCGTCTACGCCAAGTTCAAAGAGAACCCGACGCCGAGTTACTCGATGGTGCAGGCTTCTACACACGAGAACGCGCGATTCCTGCCGCCTGACTACATTAGCTCACTGACCGAGACTTACCCCGCGCAACTGATTAACGCGTACCTGAACGGTGAGTTCGTTAACCTGACATCCGGCAGCGTGTATTATGCGTATGACCGTCGCAAGCACCGCAGCAAAGAGACAATTCAACCGGGCGATACACTGTACATCGGGCAGGACTTCAACGTTACGAAGAACGCCAGCGCCGTGTATGTGCAACGTAAAGACGGCTGGCACGCGGTGGCAGAACTGAAAGGTCTGTTTGATACGCCGGACACCGTGCGTGTAATTACTGAGAAGTGGAAGTCGCAGGGCCACCGCATAGTCGTTTACCCGGACGCCAGCGGCAAGAACCGCAAGACCAACTCGGCGTCAATCTCAGATATTGCGTTACTCCAGCAGGCCGGTTTCGATGTTCGCGCTAAATCCGCCAACCCTCCGGTTAAAGACCGTGTTTTAGCCGTGAATACCGCACTGGAAAAAGGTAAGCTGTGGGTTAATGACCACTTATGCCCCGAGATAGCGAAGACGCTGGAGCAGCAGGCATACGATGATAACGGAGAGCCAGCTAAAGACGGCATCATTGACCATATGGCGGATGCTCTCGGCTATCCTGTAGTTTACGAGATGCCGGTGGTTAAACCAGTAATCAACATCCCGGTGACTTTCGCACTTTAAGAGGACAACAAATGGCTTCCGCAAACATTAACGCAGGGCAAGGGCAGAACGTTAAAACCCGCCACCGCCAGTACGAAGAGTATTTCCCTAAGTGGCAGAAGGTGCGACATGCGCTTTCTGGCGACCTGACATCGTATCTACGTGACGTCAGTAAGAACGAGCCGGACCCGGTTTACGGTCGCCAGCGTCAGGCTGAATACGAAGCGGGGGCAATTTGCTACAACTTCACCAAGCGAACGCTTTCAGGCATGGTCGGCAGCGTAATGCGCAAAGACCCAGAGATGATTATTCCGTCTCAGATGGAATACCTGACCACTAACTGTGACGGGTCGGGCGTTGGCCTGTGGCAGCACGCACAGGATACTCTGTATGAGATTGATGCTGTTGGTCGCGGTGGCTTGCTGGTTGACGCCCCCGCGGTAGAAGTAGCTACCATGGCAGAGCAAAACGAGGGTTTACTAAACCCAACAATCGCTTTCTACACCGCAGAGAATATCATCAACTGGCGTCTCCAGCGCGTCGGGTCTGTTAATCGTGTGGTTATGGTTGTATTGCGTGAGGAATACGAGTACACCGATGGCGCGGATGAGTTCAGCCCCAACTACGGCGAGCAATACCGAGTCCTTGATATTTTCGAAGGCCAGTATCGCCAGCGTCTGTACCGCTTTAACCAGAAAGGTGCACTGATGGAAGGTGGCTATATCGAAATATTCCCGAAACTCGGTAATATTCCGGTCGGGGTGATTCCGTTCACGTTCATCGGCGCGGGAAATAACGACTCAACCCCTGACGATGCACCTTTGCTGCCGTTGGCTGAACTTAATATTGGGCACTTCCGCAACAGCGCGGACAATGAGGAGTCCAGCTTCGTCGTAGGCCAGCCTACTCTGTTCATCGCCCCCGGTGAGAACATGAGCATGGGACAATGGAAAGAAGCCAACCCTCACGGAGTGCGTATGGGGTCACGTTCTGGCCATAACATCGGTTACGGCGGCAATGCGTTTCTGGTCCAGGCCGGTGAGAACAACCTAGCCAAGCAGAACATGTTGGATAAAGAGAACCAGGCAATCCAGATTGGTGCACAGCTTATTACCCCGACGCAGCAAATCACCGCGGAATCGGCACGCCTGCAACGTGGTGCCGACACGTCCGTTATGGCGACAATTGCACGTAACGTAAGCATGGCGTATACCGATGCGTTGCGCTGGGTCGCGGGTATGCTTGGGATTAGCGACAGCACTGAAATTGAGTTCAAACTGAACATGGAGTTCTTCCTGCAACCAATGACCGCTCAGGACCGCGCGCAGTGGATGGCGGATATTAACGCGGGCCTGTTACCGGCTACCGCTTACTATGCTGCGTTGCGTAAGGCGGGGGTAACTGACTGGACAGACGAGGACATTCAGAACGCTATCGAGGATGCGCCTCTGCCATTAGGTGCTGTTGCTCAGGTGGCTGGGGAGATTCCGCAGTCGGCGCAGCAAAAAGACCCCACCCAGCAGTAAGTTCACATATAGCCCCGAAAGGGGCTTTCTTATAGTATGCTATTAACTTTAGCGCCACAGGGTTTATCTATGAGCTTACTTACATCACTAATCAGCCACCAAATATGGCTGCAACGCACCGCATCCGGTGAGGTGAAAGACCTCGCGCCGTTCATTAAGGAGATGCGGGACGAAATCAAACGGCAGGTGCTGCTATTCGGCGACGACGGTCGCAGCACTGCGCGACTGAATAAACTGTTACGTGACCTTGAAGAAGTACTGACAGGACTTACTGGTGACTGGCAAACAAAGCTGGCAGAAGACCTCAAGGAACTGGCGGTGTATGAAGCTGAGTGGAACGTAAAGACCCTGACCGCCAACGTAGATGCGGAATTTGTTACGCCCACCGCCGAACAGGTGTGGGCCGCTGCTGAGTTTCAGCCATTATCATTGAGTGGCAAGCCAGTTGATTTCACTAAACTGATGTCAGGTTGGGGTGAAACGGAAGTAGCACGTCTTGTAACCGGCGTTAAGATGGGCTTTGTACAAGGTCAAACAACACGGCAGATTGTTAAGAATGTAGTAGGCGCCGGTGGGCTGGCTGACATCTCTGAGCGTAACGCCGCTACCGTCATCCGCACCGCGCTGTCTCACGTGTCCAACGAAGCCCGTAACGAGACGTACCGCCAGAACGACGACATCATAGAGAAGTACGAGTGGGTGTCAACGCTTGACAGCCGCACCAGTACGATTTGCAGGGTCAGAGACGGGATGACGTGGGAAATTGGTAAGGGGCCGATGCCCCCTGCCCATCCGAACTGCCGGTCGTGCACGGCTCCGGTAATCAGTTCCGAGTTCGACTTCCTCGATAAAGGCGCAAAACGCGCGGCTAAAGGCGCGGAAGGTGGCACTCAGGTAAGCGTAGACACCACTTACTACGAGTTCCTTAAACAACAACCGGCGTGGTTTCAGGACCAGGCGCTCGGCCCGGTGCGAGGTAAGATTTTCCGTAACAGCGGTATATCGCCGGAAGAGTTTCGCGTAATATCTGTAGATGGTTTCGGGAATCCGCTCACGCTTAAGCAGATGGCGGAACTCGATAAACGTGTTGCTGATTATCTGAAAGGGGAATAATGATGGGCTTTTTCAAAGTAACTGACGTACCGTCTCGTCGCGTAGTCCAGTACGCCCGCGTGTCTGGCTCTGGCGAGAACGTGGTGTTTATTGAAGACGAAAGTGTACTCGGAACACCAGTGGACGATATGCCGTTTGCGGACAAGACCGGTATTGCGCTGCCAGCGGCAGG
>OJKJ01000214.1_pt1 | contig 41223 bp, 36 predicted proteins | sample 1596491 | NCBI WGS metagenome assembly OJKJ01 (sample SAMEA4350160, study PRJEB24818) | metagenome | biome: human; feature: gut; material: faeces | place: Denmark | collected 2013-09 | reverse complement strand
TCGCAGAGCACGGGCGCGGCCCCCGAGAACCGGTATTCCAGGTACACGCCCCGCTCCTCCGCCTGCTTCATCCACTCCACCAGCGCTTCCGCAATCCTGTATTTCCCGCTCATTGCATGGATTCCCGCCTCCTTTTTCCGCAAAAAAGTCCCCTAAAACGGCGAAAGCACCGGCGCCCGCTTCCGCGGGACGTCCGGTGTTTTCTCTGCTTGCGCTTTCATTATAACTCGTTTTTTTCTCAAAAACGAAAATTAACAAAATTTAATTTTTTTCTTTTCCGTATTTGCTTGACAAATGAGGAATTTTGTGAACATAAAATGCTTCTTTCCCATCAAAGCCGCCGCTTTCCTGGAACCGGCACAGGGGGTGTACGTACTGAGCGGCCTTTTAGTATGCGCGGCGCCAACCGTCGATGCGTTTTCCGTTTGACAGCCGCCGTCTGGCTTGTGTGAAACGCGAACACGGAAGGCGGATTTACAAGTGCCAGCCTCCCAATAGGGAGGCTGAACTGAAAGAATGACTTTTCAGGTAATTGGAGACGACAACCTTTGACAAATTAAACGCAGCTGAAAGCATCAGCGAAATTTCCATTTAAAATGAAAGTTAAAAATAGAATACAAGAAACAGAAATTTTCTCAAATTGTGAGGGAACTAAATTGTTTTGCTGATAGCTTACTTCAAATCCTCCAAAAGCTCGTTCACGGTTTTTGCCCAATCATCCTTGGTGGTGGCCCCCATGGCGGTCTTGAGTACCTCGCCCTTGTCGTTGAGGAAGAAGCTGGTGGGGAAGGCGGTTACGTTCGCCAGGGTGTCGGACCGGAGCGTCTCGCCGGGGAGGATGTTCTGATAAGTTACGCCGGTCTTGGCCACGATCTCCTTGGCCAGGTCCAGCAGATCCTGGTTAGTCTCTCCCTTTTCGTTCAGGACGTCGGCCACAACACCCACGACCTTGAAGTTTTTCCCGGCCTTAGCAAATTCATTGTTCAGCTCTTCCAGGTGAGGCATCTCCGCCAGGCAGGGGTTGCAGAAGGTCGCCCAGACGTTCACCATCGTCACCCCGTTCTTTGCCAGCAGGTCCTCCGGCAGGGCACTGCCGTCCAGACCGGTACCTTCCAGCGCTACACTGGTGAACATCTCGTCGCCGTCCGCGTAGTACATTTCGGCGGAGGAATCGCTGGCCAGCATCGCCTTATCGCCAGAGTCCTTCAAAATCTTGTTGGCCTCTTCCACAAAGCTTTTTGCCTCCTCCGGGGTGGCGAAGGTGACGTTTCCGCCGAGAAAATAGCCGTCCGTGGTCTCGCCGGTCAGCTTGGCTATGTCCTCGGGGGTGACAAAAATCTCGAACAGCGGCGCGTTCTCCTCGGTGAGACCGCCCACCTCGCCTTTTTCACTGTATCCGTACAGGCCGGTGATTTCATATTCTGCCTTGCCCAGAGGGGTATCCAGCGTCACCTTGTCGCCCACTTTTTTGCCCATCTTCTGAGCCATGGACGCGGGGATCACGCAGCCGCCGGTGGAACCATCCGCCGGGACCTTGCCCTCGGTGAGCTTGTAGGTGACGAACAAGCCGTCCTCCTCCAGCTCCGGCTCACCGCTGAGGCGCAGGTCTTTCTCATCGCCCAGCATCACATCGTCAAGATATCCTGAGATGTGGTTCTGACACTCCACACCGGGAAGCGCCATCACCTTTTTCCATGTATCATAGCTGAGCAGTTTGTCTGACGTAAAGCGGACGCTGCGCTCCATCAGCGCCTGCTCCTCGTCGGAAACGGGATCCTGCTGTACGATGTCGTCCAGAGAGGGGGGCTCGCTATCGTTGGACGCGGACGCAGAGCTGAGAGAGGACGTGGAGCTGGGGTTGGATATACTCGTGGGGCCGCAGGCGGCCAGAGAGGCGATCAGGCCCAGTGCCAGAAGTAAGGTCATTAGCTTTTTCATTTGTTTATTTCCTTTCCTTTGTCAGAATATCTATTTTCTTTTAAGCCGGAGCTTCCGGCGCAGGTCTTGGAGCAGGAGGCGCAGGAACCCGTACAGGCGGGCGCCGTTGCTTGTTTACCCGTGCCGAAGCCCTTGGAGAGGGCCCCTGTGGGGCAGGCCCGGACACAGTCGCCGCAGCGGATGCATTCGGGGCTGTTGGGCGTCTTCCGGGGATCAATGCCCATTTTGCAGGTCTTTTCACAGAGACCGCAGTTGACGCATTTGTCCTCGTCTAGACGCAAGTGGTAAAGGGAGATGGGATTGAATACGCCGTAAATCGCCCCCAGAGGACAGAGAAACTTGCAGAAGGGCCGGTAGGTGAACATGGAAAGCACCACTATGGACAGCAGCAGGAAGACCTTCCAATCAAACAGCCAGCCAATGGCAGCCTGCAGATCGGGGTTCCCCGCCACCAGGGGGATGCCGCCCAGCAACGTGCCAGAAGGACAGATCCACTTGCAGAACCAGGGATCTCCCTGGCCGATGATGTTTACTGCAAACATGGGCAGCATCAGGACGAACACTGCCAGGACAACATATTTGAGATACTTTAAGTACTTTTCTCCCGGCAGCTTTTTGAGCTTCGGCACGGGGATTTTATGAAGCAAGTCCTGTACCAACCCGAAGGGACAGAGGAACCCGCAAACGAACCGCCCACAGAACGCGCCCACCGCCACCAGGATGCCGATGACGTAAAAGGAGAACTGATAGTTCCGGCTGCCGATGACCGCCTGAAGGGAACCGATGGGGCAGGCCCCCAGTGCACCAGGGCAGGAGTAGCAGTTCAGGCCCGGTACACAGATAGCCTTCGTGGGGCCGGTGTAGATTTTCGATTGGAGGAACCCATTTACATAGCCGTTGGTCAGCGCGGCGAAGATGATCTGTATCCAGAGGCGGATACCCTTTTTCGGCCGCCGTGGGGCCGTGTTTTCTTTGACTTTCATACGCCCTCCTTAACCGATACCGATACATTCCAAGCAGATGGCCGCCGCCTTTTTGAGCACAGTCAGGTGCTCCTCCCGCAGAAGTCCGAACCCGACGAATGCCAGGCCCAGGACAAGGCAGGCGATGCCAATGCGCCGCCGTTTCTTTTCCGTCATCCGGCTTCCCCTCCCGTCCCCATATAGACAAGGCCGCCGCCCTTGTTGAGCCCCCAGATTTCGTCCGCGCAGCGGGTGACCTTCTGCGAATGGGTCACAATGATCACGCACTTGTTCTGTGAGTGGGCCAAATCGACCAATATCTTCATCACGTCCTTCTCTGTCACCCGGTCCAGGTTTCCGCTGGGCTCGTCGGCCAGCAGAAGATCCGGCTCGTGGGACAGGGCGCGGGCGATAGCCACCCGCTGCTGCTCTCCGCCGGAGAGGCTCAGCACGCGGCGGCCCGCCGTCTCTTCGTCGATGCCCACGCTCTCCAGCAGGGCCAGGGCATAGGCCCGGCTGTCCTTCCGGCGGACGCCGCTGATGGCCATGGACAGCTCGATGTTCTCCAACGCACTTTTATTGAGAAGCAGGTTGTAGCCCTGGAAGACGACGCCGATCTTTTTGGCTCGGTAGTCGTCCCGGTCCAGCCTGCTCAGGTCCTCGCCCTCATACAGGATCGTCCCCTCCGTGCAGGTGTCCAAACCGGCCAACAGGGAGAGCAGGGAGGTTTTGCCCGCGCCGGATTTTCCGACGATGCAGTAGACCCTGCCTGCCTCGAAGTCCGCGCTCAGTCCCCGGAATACCGGTTTCGTGGTTTTTTCGTAGGTGTACCCCACGTCTTTCAGTGATAAAACAGCCATGTGGTTTTCTCCTTTGTCAGTTCCGCTCGCGCAGGATGCGCATGGGCTCGTATTTCATCGCGCAGGCGGTGCTGACCGCGCCTGCCGCCGCCGTCAGGACCAGGGCGATACCCGCTAGCTCCGTGACGGTGGTGAGGCTCAGTGCCGCGCTGATATGGGTGATGGGCGTGTTTTCGGTGGCCAGTCCGCCGAAGGAGTACGCGCCTGTTCCGCCGGCGAGGGTCGGCCCACCAAGTGCCTGGGACATCTGGTGCGAGAGCAGCAGATCAGTGATCGGTTGGGAAAACAGGCTGCCCAGGGCGACGCCAAGGGCCAGGCAGACCGCCATGATGAGCACGGACTCCAAGATCAGTTGGGCCGCGACTTTTCCCTTTTTCATGCCCATGGCCCGCAGGACGCCGATCTCATATTTCCGCTCCCGCACCACCAGTGAAGAGAGGATGAGCAGGACGGCGGCGCCCAGCGCCAGGACCACACAGAGGAAGATCAGCGAGATGGTGCCCATCTGCTCCACGGGCTTCACAAAGGCGTCGTAGGCGACGGCGTCGGTGCTCAACTTGTAGTATTCAGAAAGGCCGGCGGCGTAAGCCTCCTGTGCGAAGGCGTCCAGATCCCTGGGATTCTTCAGGAAAAAGGAGGCTTGGAATACGGGCTCGTAGGTATAGCGCGGATCTGTCAAAAGACGGTATTTGGTGAAGATATCGCTGTCGACATTCATCTCTCCCTCGTCATAGTCCCAGTGATAGACGCCGCTGACCTTGAGGGTCATCTTCTCCAGGGCCCGGCCCTGCTTGTCGGTATAGTAGATGCTCTTGGCTTGAAAAGTATCTCCGGGCTTCAGGCCGTTCAGTTCCGCCAAGGTGTCGGAGATTACGCATTCGTCCTCCGCCGTGGGGAACCCCCCCTCGATGAGCTTGACTTTTCCACCCTGGAATGCCTCGGCCTGGCTCACATCCTCGAAGCCATAGAGGTAGTACTGGGGGCGGCGGGTCTTTACAAGGTCCTCGCCCGCCCGCTGCATCTCGATGTCCCGTTTGTCCACTGGATTGCTGTACTTCAGCTCGTCGGCGATGGCCTCCATCTGAGCGCTGTACACCGTCTTTTTCAGGTATGGGGAGGCGGCCAGCTTTTGGATTAGTTCGTCGGTGAGGGTGGGCCTTCGGAATGTATCGTCCTCTCCTGCCGCCTCGCTGACCTTCCTATCGTCCACGTTCAGGAGCACCTCGGTGCTCAGCCGGTCCTTATACTGCTCCGCCATGGAGTTGGAGCCGTTGTAAACTACCAGCGCCACACAGCTCATGGTGATAACCAACAGAAAGATCGCTGCCGTCAAAAGGTTTCGTCCTGTGTTTCGGAACAGGTTTTGAAGCGCATTTTTTAAAATATACATCGGGTGTTCACTCGTTTCTCTTGGGATTGACCTGAGTATAGCACAGGCAATGTTAACGCAAAAGCAAGGCGTTTTTCAGTACTGTTCCGTCTTGCCGCAGAATTAACATTGCCTGTGGTATACTATTTTATAAATTTATTAAAATCATGGTGGGTGATGGCAATGCGCTTATTGGTGATTGAGGACAACCGGGAGCTGGCGGACCTGATGAAGGAGAAACTGTCCGGCTTTGGATACGTATGCGACGTGGCCTATGACGGAGAAAACGGAGACTTAAAAATTTCAGATAACGATTACGATGCGGTCCTGCTGGACCTGAACCTGCCGGACCGGGATGGCTTCGGCCTGCTGGAGGATTGGCGGGACCGGGGGCTTTCCGTGCCCGTGCTGATCGTAACCGCCCGGGGTGAACTGGAACAGCGGGTCAAAGGACTGCGGCTCGGCAGTGACGACTATATCACGAAGCCCTTTGTATTCGTTGAGCTTGACGCCCGCATCCAGGCGGTGATCCGTCGGTTTCGTGGCCGGGCTAATCCGGCAATTATCATCGGCGGACTGTCAATCGATCCGGCTACCCGGCATGTCACGTTGGACGGGCAGGAAATTCCCCTTTCCGCCAAGGAATTCGACATTTTGGAATACTTGGCCAGTTGTCACCCCCGGATCATCTCCAACGAGGAACTGGCAGAGCATGTCTATGACGAGGATTTCGATCCCTTTTCCGGAGTCATCCGGGTCCACATGGCGAATATCAAGAAAAAGCTGAAAACAGGAGGCACATCCATCCTGTGCAACGAAAAAGGAAAGGGGTATTATCTGTGTCTGGAGTAAAAAAGCGGACCTGGCTTCTGATTGCAGGTTATACCCTCTTGCTCAGTCTGTGCATCGTCTTGTGTTTTTACCTGTTCGTGCGTAATTCCAGCGCGGATACCAGCGAGCTGCCGAAGATATTGTTCTACACACGAAGTGGGCAGGCCGTTCCGGACAACTCCATCACTTCGGCGGAGCTCCATGACTACTTCCGGGCGGCTTTTTTCCGCTACTTGCCCATGTTGATTGCCGCAGTATGCCTGCTGGTCCTGTTGTTTTCCTGCGTGCTGCTGTTAGGTGTCCGTGCCCTGGAGCGCAGGCACAACAGGGTCATTGCCAGCGATTTGCGTGACTTGACGGAAGCGGAGCTGGATCGCGTCCGTGAGATGGATTTGAAAGAAGAGTATCAGGGCATCCATGAACGGCTTTCCGCATATGAGGAAGACCAGCGGCGGCTCCACTCCTTCATCGCCCACGAGCAAAAGAATTTAATCATGCTGATCAAAGCCCGGCTCAATCCGGCATCCGATCCGCTACTGGTCAAGGACATCGACAAGCTGGCCCAATCGGTGGACGACATTCTCACGATCTCCGCACACCGGGACACCAGCCGGGAGACGGTGGACCTGGCGTTGATTGCGGCGGAGGAATGTGACGCCTACCAGGGGGTGTGCCGCAGTTTAACCTTTCAGTTTGACGAAGACGGCTCCTATACGATTCTGGGGAAGGAGCAGTGGCTGCGGCGGGCCGTGGATAATTTACTGGACAACGCCGTCAAATATGGGGGCGGAAACCCAGTCGTGGTGACCTTGGAGCAGCAGCACGACAGCGTTTTGCTCCATGTGCGGGATCACGGCCACGGTATGAGCGAGGAGGAAGAGGAACCGATTTTCGAGCATGGCTATCAAATTAGGGCTTTAAACAAGGACGGTTACGGAATTGGCCTGAGCCTTGTCCAGCACGTCTGCACATTATGTGACGGCTTTGTCCGGGTCCGCAGTTATAAAGAACAAGGCAGTGAGTTCATTTTGGCGTTTCCCCTCATATCCGCGGGGCGCTAAACACGCACCTGTGGGTCTGTCCTCCAATTTTCCAGCGCATGGTAATTTTTAAATTTATGCAGTTTTTTTGGGGACGATATTATGGAACCCGGAAATAAGCTATATCGAAGAGATTTGGAGAAAAATCTGGACGTTTTGGCGGTCCACTGGGACGAACTTTTAAGAGGAGAGCCTGTCTCCCTTACGGCCCGGATGGACAGCACGGTGAGGACGTCTGGCTTCAGACGAGTATGATCTGTGTTGGCTGGCAGGATGATAAGCCGATCTATCTCACAATTTTTATTGACATCACCAACGAGACAGAACTGCGAGAGATACAGAAAAGACTGGAAAAGCAGGCGGCAGAACTAAAGGATGCCCTGTGCTGTTCTTTTCGGCATATGCCTTACATTTCCGAAGCTGACCCTCAATGCTTTCTTTCCGCTGGTTATCAGAAGAATACCGGGCATAGTTCCCGCGTTCATGGATTCTTACCTTCCATCATTTTCAGCAGAGTTTCCTTTAATTACATTTTATCCCGCGACAAAGTGCAATTCAGATGACATATTGCAGTTGTTATTGTTCAGTCATCCGGTATATAATAATTTAAATTAACTGAGACAGGACAGCTGTTGAGAAACGGGGAATTTCAGAACGAAGAGCGCAGAAGCTTTGTGAAGAAAACCGTGTTCCCAGCGCGGGGCGTTGCAGCCGCATGCGGACGATTTCCAGGAAAGCGGAAAAGCCTTAGGACTGCCGGAATCAAAAATAATCGGACAGCGAATGGGGATAGAATATGAAGTGTTTTCTAATTGTGGAAGACGACGAGAACCTGAGCCGCGGGATTGCTTTTGCTTTTGAAAGGGACGGTTATCAAATACTATCGGCAAATACCATTGCGAAGGCAAAGAGTTTGCTGAAACTGCACAAGGCAGACTTGATGATTCTGGATCTTGGTTTACCAGATGGAGACGGAATCACTTTTTGCAAAGAAATTCGTTCAGGCTCTACTATGCCGATTATCATGCTTACTGCCCGAGATTTAGAGACAGATCAAGTATCGGGTTTGTTGGCCGGCGCGGATGATTACGTCATAAAACCGTTTTCGCTTTCTGTTTTGAGAGCCAGGGCAGAAGCCCTTCTTCGCCGCACAGAGACAAGCGCTGATTCTGTGATACAGGACGGCATCTACCGGCTGAACACAAATCTCTGTAAGTTTTACCGGGAAAAAGAAGAGATAGCAATCAGTACCACCGAATACAGACTGCTGTCCTATTTGATGGCAAACTCCGGACAGGTACTTTCAAAAGAGCAAATCTTATCTGCATTATGGGATAACGACGGCAATTTTGTTGATGAAAACACGGTGTCCGTGAACATCAGCCGCTTACGTTCCAAAATAGAGGTCGATCCCAAACATCCGAAAGTGATTAAGACCATACACGGTATCGGTTATGTGTGGAATGGAGGTCAATAAGTGGTTCTCGCGATGACAATTTGCCTCGCGGCATTATGCTGCGTTTTGAGCGTATTTTTGAGCTGGCGGTATATTCAAAAGACATATGCGGCCATTGATACTATATTCGACAGCATTCTGGCTCAGAAAGCCGGTCTCTCCTTTGAAACAGAATTGGACAGCCGGCTTTCCAAACTGACACATAAGGCCATAAAAATAGTTCAAATGAACAGTGCCGACGTTGTCCAATTGGGGCAGGAAAAGCAAACCATACAAAGCTTACTGTCTGATATGTCTCATCAGATGAAAACGCCGCTTTCCAGCATCTCTATGTATATCGATTTACTGCTGGAGGGCAATCTTTCCAGCGGAGAACAGCGGGAGTTTTTTACCCGTATAAAAGCCGGCACGGAAAAGCTGGGCTGGCTGATGGACAGCCTGATCAAAATGTCAAGGTTGGAAGTCGGCGCCATTGAACTCGCTCCCGTTCCAGCCGGGATCAAACAAACCATTTCAGACAGCATCAGTATGGTGTTGGCCGCAGCTGCCAAAAAGAACATCTCGATTCAGGCGGAACCCTTTATGGATACCCCTTTGCTTCACGACAGAAAATGGACTGTGGAAGCCATGGCAAATGTTCTGGAAAATGCTGTAAAATATTCGGAAGCCAACAGTAAAATTTGTATTTCTGTAGAAGCACTGCCCCTTTATACAAAGATCAATTTTACAGACCATGGGGTTGGAATCGCGCCCGAAGAATGGAATTCCATCTTCAAACGGTTCTACCGGGGAAAGAACGTAAAAATGACAGATGGGGCCGGACTGGGCCTTTACCTGGCCTCCTTGATTTTAGAAAAGCAAGGAGGTTATATTCTGGTCGATTCCGAGCCAAACAAGGATACGACCTTCTCCATGTTCTTGCAAAACTGTAAGAAATAAGGTGAAAGCTGTTAGGAGCCTGTAAGATTTCCCGGGTAAGATAAAACACACGAAAGGGGTGTGTGATCGATGCCATTATTAGAAACCCATGAACTGAAAAAGTATTATGGAAGGGAGCCGAATATGGTTCGCGCTCTCGACGGTGTGAATTTAACCGTGGAAACGGGGGAATTTGTTGCCGTGGTTGGGCAATCGGGCTCCGGTAAGAGTACGCTGCTGCATATGCTCGGCGGTCTTGATCAGCCCACCAGCGGATATGTCGTTGTGGAGGGGCACGAACTGAACGGGATGTCTGACGAACAGCTTACAATATTCCGCCGGCGGAATATCGGGTTCGTATTTCAAAACTATAATCTCGTTCCGATTTTGAATGTTTACGAAAATATTGTGCTGCCGATCGAGCTAGACGGCAACACAATCGATACCGATTTTGTAAGTGAAATTGTAAATACCTTGGGCTTGGATGGAAAACGCGGTAATTTTCCAAATGAGCTTTCCGGCGGCCAGCAGCAGCGAGTAGCGATCGCCCGGGCTCTTGCTACAAAACCGTCTATCCTGTTGGCAGACGAACCCACCGGCAATTTGGACAGCAAAACCAGCCAGGATGTATTGGGCGTTTTAAAACTGACCTCTACACAGTTTCACCAAACTATCATAATGATTACCCACAATGAGCAGATTGCCCAGCTTGCAGACCGGATCATTCATATTGAGGATGGGAAGATGATCCGGGAAGGGTGCGGTAGACGATGAAAAACAACAATACTGCCGTGATTCACAGGCTGATTCGACGCAATCTCAAGGCCAACCGAAAGAGAAATTTTTTTCTTGTGGCTGCAATCGCTCTCACCACCTTGCTGCTGGGTTCTATATTCAGCATAGGCTTCAGCATCTTAGATTCGGTGAAAATGGAACAACTGCGGCTCAGCGGGACCACAGCACATGCCGCGGTCGGTCGCCCGACAGCCTCGCAGCTGGAGCAGCTCAAGCAGCTCCCCTATGTGAAGAGTGTGGGTACAGGCTACCAAGTAGCCGATATCAGAAACACGCCGGAAATGGGCGGCGCCTATCTCTTTCTGCATTTCTTCGACAAAACGGATTGGGAACAGTTTCGCGCCCCGGCAAATACGGATATCATGGGAGATTACCCACAGGCGGAGGATGAGATCATGGCCTCCCGTGGGGCGCTGGATTTATTGGGCATACATGAGCCCGTTGTCGGAATGGAAATTCCTCTTTCCTATTGCCCCGGCGGCGAGGAAAATGATTTACAAAACAAAACTTTTCGCCTTTCCGGCTGGTTTACCAGCTATTCTCTCATGACTCAAACGGATAGTCTCTTGGTTTCCGAAGCTTTTGCGGAGAAGTTTGAAGCTTCCCGGGAAAAATACCTTGCGGCGGATATTCTATTTGTAGAGGAAAAACAGGTTTCAGAATATTTTGAGAGGCTGAAGCTTGATCTCGATATCCCGGCGGATCAGGCCGCAGCGGTCTCCCAGTCAAACGAGAGAGGCGAGGAAGCGCAAGTTCCCATGCTGTTGGCGTTGGGCGCTGTCGCCGTCTTTTTTATCTTGACCGGCTACCTGTTGATCTACAACGTTCTCTACATTTCAGTGTCCAGAGATGTACGCTTTTACGGACTCTTAAAAACATTGGGGACCACGCCAAAGCAGTTAAAGCGTCTCGTGGTTGGACAAATCCTGCGCCTGTGCATGATCGGCATCCCAATCGGCGCATCTGCCGCTTTTCTGTTTTCTGTCATTGCGATTCCGGCGGCAATTGGCGCATGGAAGTTCGTGTCTACCGGAGCGGTGCTGTCTTTTTCTCCCATTATCTATTTTGGCGCCGCGGCCTTCGCTCTGTGCACCTCACTTTTGGGCGCATTTCTTCCGGCAAAAAAGGCGGCGGAGGTTTCCCCCGTGGAAGCACAAAAATTCACAGGCATAAGCAGACCGCACTTGCATCGGCCCGCCCATGGAAAACCATATAAAATGGCTTTGCGCAACATCTTTAGAAACAGGAAGCGTGCCGCTGTGGTGCTGCTCAGCCTGTTTTTGGGGATTACCGCCTTCACTGCTGTTACAACCTTGGCCTACAGCATGGGAGTGGATCAATATATTGATTCGCTTTATCAAAATGACTTCGTGCTATACGATCAATCTCTATTCAGCGATCAGCCGGCCCAGCCTTTCGACGATTCTTTTATGGAGCAAATAGCCGCATTGCCCGGCCTGGAAAGCTGTCACACCCTGCTGCAGGAGTATATGCAGCTCGGCTATTCTCCAGAGGAATTCGGCGAATACGCAGAGAGCCGCCTGGAAAAGCTGTATGAAGGCAAGGAAGCCTTCACCGAAGAGGATATCCGTAAGAGCTTTATCGGATTTTTGGTGGGAATCGATGGAATGGAATTGACAGAATTGCAAAGTGCTGCGGATCAAAAAATCGATATTTCCGCCTTTGACCGCGGTGAAATCGCCTTGATCGCAACAGACAATCCCGCTTATTTTCCCCGGGTTTCTCAGCTTCATGTCACACCCATGGAGTTGAGCACAGACGGAGAAAATCCTTCCCACGGTACGGAAGTCCAGATTCCTTTTGGCGGCTTTGCGCCCCAATCCTTGGAGTCGGACGGCAGCTTGGCCCCCACGATTGTTGTATCCAAATCTTTTTTGAGCAGTCTTTATCACTCTCCCGCCATACGGGAAATTCGGATCGATGTTGCGGACGGATATGAGAAGCAGGCGCTGGAAGCCTTAAAGCAAATTTCCGGCAACAATTCCGCAATCAGAAGAGTATCCAAAATAGAGGCGGTATCTGTGATGTCCGGTGCCCGGACGGTGATGCTCGTTTTGGGCGGCGGGGCGGCGCTGCTCCTTGCTTTTGTCGGAATCCTGAATTTCATCAACGTCATGTCTATGGATATTACGGTGAGAAAAATGGAATTGGCTATTTTGGAAAGTATCGGCATGGAAAAAAGAAAGGTGCGCCGGATGCTGCTCTTTGAGGGATTAGGCTATGCTGTTATGACACTGCTGTTAAGTGCTACCTTAGGCAATGGGGCTGTCTATGGCATTTTCACCCTGTTCAAACTCCAGGTGGATTACGCCACGTTTACTTACCCGATTCTTCCGGTAGGCTTAGTGTTTTTGATGATATTTACCGTTTGCCTCATTGTTCCGGAAATCATCTATCGTTCCATTGCAAAGGCAACGCTTATCGAACGGTTGCGGGAAAAGGAATAACATCTGAGCCATTCTTCCTGAAAACTATTCCTATCGTGCCATATATTTTGATCGGCTATTTGGAACGACAAATCCATGGAAGTTAGTATTGATGCATCTTTTTACTATTTCTAGCCTTTCGACAGCTTGAATAAAAACATTTTTTCTATCAATAAATCAAATCTGAACCTTGCCCCCAACGGGGACAAGGTTCAGATTTGTGGTATTTGTGCGGGTGTTCATAACGATAAACTTATATTGCCCTAGGAGATGAACGGTATATTAAAATCAGCACTGTCAAATTCAACGATGCTGATTATGGTGCAGGTGGTACTATAGGATTTACACGAAAAAGTTAGTGAAATTAATGGATGGTCAAGTTACGAGTGTTCTTATAGGACTTAGTTAGGGTTTGAGTGCGCCCTAAAATGCCTGTTATATCAAGAAAAACAAAAGGAATGTAATCAAATAAGATTACATTCCTCGTGGTGCGGGTAACAGGACTTGAACCTGCATGAACTTGCATTCATATGGACCTGAACCATACGCGTCTGCCAATTCCGCCATACCCGCATATTGTGTTTTCTTTTGGACGTTTGCTAACGTTTGAACACGGAAAAGAAAACTAAAAAACCGGTGCAAGGCGCTCGAGTCTGCCTTGCGATGCAACCAAGCTTTTCACTTGACGCTTGAATATTATAGCATCGGGTGCGAAACTTGTCAACTTCTTTTCTGATAAATTTTCAAGTTTTTTCTATTCCCTTTCTCTTGAAAGGAAAACAGCCAAATGGTTCCGACGGTAATTCGGAAACCAAGCGGAGCAGAGTATATGGGAGTCCAAATTGCGGAGTCCCGCAGAGCAGGGTCCGCCGTTACAGCGGGCTCTCCCCGATTTTGTTTCAGGATAGAGGTTGTATTGCTCTTCCATACTGGCCCGCGAAATCTAAAAACCTGCCGCCCTGTATCAGCAGTTCCCCGCTTTCGCCGGTCCGGAACTCTTCCTGGCAGCGTTCCTCTACGGCGTCCCAACATTCCTCTCCCCCTTCCCAGGGGAGCAGCGCCCTGTATTCCAGAGAGGTATCGACGCCAAACAGACCTATACAAACCAGCCCCCTCAGGCAGATTTTCTAATTTTCTTTACACCTTCTACCAGCACTTGTAAAGAGGCCATGCTACCTGTCCTGGAACTTCGAAGAAACCCTCGACTTTTTCTGCCGTGCTGGTATAATAGATGCAAACGAGCCGGAAAAACGAAACATTTTACCCGGACGCCATCTGCTATCATAACAATTGGAGGAACGCCGCATGAGTTATATTCCTACGCCGGAACAGGCTTTAGAGCTTACGAAAACATACAACAAGGAAGATTTCCACATCCACCATGCAGAGACGGTAGGAAAAGTTCTGGGGGTTCTTTCCAGAGAGTACGATCCCGGTAACGAGGCCTATTGGATTGCCGTGGGCATCCTGCACGACATCGACTTTGAACTGTGGCCTGAACAGCACTGCTCAAAAGCGCAGGAACTTCTGCGGGAGCTGGACATCGATGAAAGCGTGATCCATGCAGTCGTCAGCCACGGCTACGGCCTATGCTCCGAGGTGGAGCCGGAACGCCTGATGGAAAAATACCTTTTCGCCGTGGACGAGCTTACCGGGCTGATCGGCGCCGCTGCCCTGATGCGCCCCACCGGCTTTGAGGGTATGGAGGCAAAGTCCGTCATGAAAAAATTCAAAGACAAAAAGTTCGCAGCCGGCTGTTCCCGCGAGGTGATTGCGCAGGGCGCTGAGATGTTGGGCCTCACGGTCCCTGAGCTGGCTGCAAAAACGCTGGCAGCCATGACAGCCGCCGAACAGCAGTAACCTTTCCCCCTGCGCGGCCGGAAAGGACGCCGTACCGACGGGCATAAATGCTCCCGAAAGGATGTTGTACAAAGCCATGAGAAAAACCATGCGAAGTAACTGCTCGGTACAGCCTGTTTCTGGCGGCGCCCTGTACTGAGAGAACCCTCCCCGCTGCCGGATCGCTGTACCGACGTCCGAATCTACGCAACATGGAAAAGAGGTATTGCGATGAACAAAAACAGTTTTCTGAATCTGAACCGGATTGAATTTATTGTGACCTATCGCTGCAGCGGCAAATGCAGGCACTGCTCCGTCGCGCCAAAGCTGAACCGGGGCGGGCAGAGCCATCTTTCCGCAGATAAAACCGTACAGGCCGTTGAAACGCTTTCCCGGATTTTTCCCATCTCCTCGGTGATGACCTTCGGCGGGGAACCTCTGCTGTATCCCGACGTGGTGTGCGCAGTCCACAGAAAAGCGGCAGAACGCGGCATTCCCACGCGCCAACTCATCACAAACGGGTATTTCTCCAAAGATTCCAAAACAGTCCGGCGCACCGCCGAAAGCTTGGCGGAAGCAGGCCTGACCCAGCTGCTCCTCTCCGTGGACGCGTTCCACCAAGAGACCATTCCGCTGGACGCTGTTCACCATTTTGCTCGCTGCGCCATAGCCGCCGGAATCCCCTCAAAGCTTCATCCCGCCTGGGTGGTCAGCCAATCTCATAGGAATCCCTACAATGAAAAGACACGGGAAATCCTCTCTGCCTTTGGGGATCTGAATCTCCCGGTCTCCTCCGGGAACAACATTGTGCTGGAAGGAAACGCCAGGGAGTATCTGGAGGCGTACTACGAGAGGCAGCCCCTGGACCTTTCCGTGAAATGCGGCTCCATGCCGTACACCGCCCCGCTGACGGACGTGTCCTCCCTTTCTATCGCTCCAAACGGGGACGTCCTGGTCTGCGGCTTTGTCATCGGCAATCTCTATACCGGCGATATTGCTGAAATTGTCTCCCGCTACGATCCCCGGGCCAGCGAAGGGATGCGCGCCGTTTTGGAGGGCGGTGTGGCCGCCCTCCTCAGCTATGCGAAATGCAGAGGGATCGCGCTTGACCCCTCTTCCTACTGGTCGGTCTGTGAAATCTGCCATACGCTTGCGGAGCAGCTGGCCGGTGGCTGAACGTTCCATTTCGTGCTGAATAACCCCAGAAGGCCGAACCTTATTCAAAAGGTTCGGCCTTTCCATTGATCCGCCCTGCGCTGGGCGGATTTTCTGTTTTCGGGGAAGAAGACGGGGCGAAAAGCCGAAAAAGCTTTAACTGCCTTTTAACCGAATCCCCCTGGCAGTTTTACACGCGGACTTTATGATGAAATCGGTTCGCGGGACAAAGCCGCAGAGGACAACAGCCACGGCTTCCCGCCGCCCCCTACCAGAAATTGCAAGGAGGCAGACAAAAATGAAAGCAAAAAAAATCGCGGCATTAACGCTCACAGCACTCATGGCGGCAGCTTCTATGACGGGCTGCTCCGAATCAGGCACAAGCTCCGGCCCTTCCACCGGAAGCAACGCTGGGAACTCCTCCCAGAGCAGCGCTTCCACTGCGGCGGCATCGGCGGATGATTACGGATTGAAAGAATTCGTCATGGTCATGATCCCCGGCGAGGATACAGAAAAATCCGTACAGCTGCGGGATAACATGGCGGAAGACATGAGCAAGGCCCTGGGAATCCCAGTGACCACCTACCGTGCTACCGACTACAGCGCCGCAGTTGAGGCAATGCGCACCGGAAACGCACAGCTGGCTGAATTCGGTCCTTTTTCCTACGTGACAGCCAGAGAACGCGCCGGCGCTGAGGCGTTGGCAGTACGGGGCACCAAGGATGGAGTGAGCGGCTACCAGTCCTATATCGTGGTAAAATCCGACAGCGGCCTCCATACTTTGGAGGACCTTCAGGGCAAAACCTTCTCCTTTGTGGACCCGGAATCCACCTCCGGCAACGTGGTGCCGTGCAACGAACTTCTGAACGCATTTCCGGATTTGGGACTGACCTTTGACGACCTGCACACAGACGGAAAGTTTTTCAAGTCCGCCATGTTTGCCGGCACGCATCCCGGCTCCATGCAGGCCGTCATTCAGGGCAATGTAGATGCCGGCGCGGTGGCGTCTTCCACCTACGAAAACCAGATTCAGGCCGGTAACGCCAAAGAAGACGATCTGAAAATCCTCCATGAATCTCCCACCATTCCCAGCGACCCCATCGCCATCCAGAAAGACCTGCCCCAGGCACTCAAGGATAAGGTAAAGGAATTTCTTCTCTCTTATGATGATGCCGATTATTTCAGCGATGCAGAAAGAATTGAAGAGGGAAAAGAGATCCAGCGCTTTATCGAGGCCAATGACAGCGATTACGATTACCTGCAGGAACTGAAAGAAAAATTCAACCTCTCCGACTGATTGCCGCGGGGAAAGGAATCAATATGGAAAAAGTACTGGAACTCTCACACTTAAAAAAATACTACGGCCAGACACATGCTGTGGAGGACGTCAGCTTCCACGTAAACGCCGGCGAAGTCGTGGTGATCATCGGCCCCTCAGGGGCTGGAAAATCCACTGTTCTGCGGTGCATCAACCGCATGATTGATCCCACGGACGGAAACATCCTTTTCGAGGGTCAGGATATGGCAAGGGTAAAAAAAGAAAAGGAGCTAAAAGCAATCCGGCGGCGTATCGGCATGATTTTTCAATCCTTTAACCTGGTCTACCGGCTTTCCGTTTTCCAAAATGTCCTGCATGGCAGGCTCGGTTATATGTCCACCTTCCATGCCGTAGCCGGACGGTATACGGAAGAGGATAAGCGCAAAGCGCTGGATATCCTGAAAATGATCGGACTGGAGGAGATGATTTATAAAAAAGCAGGCGAACTCTCCGGCGGGCAGAAGCAGCGGGTGGGAATCGCCAGGGCTCTGATGCAGGACCCCGCCCTTCTTCTGTGCGACGAACCCATCGCTTCCCTGGACCCCAGCTCTTCCAAAGTCATCATGGACCAGATCAAGCAGATGGCCAAAACAAGGAATATCGCCTGCATTGTAAACCTGCACCAGGTGGATGTGGCGCTGGCCTATGCGGACCGCATCGTGGGAATTCACCGGGGAACCATTGTCTTTGACGACGTGCCTTCCAAGCTCACCGGCGCTATGATCGAGACCATTTACGATGCGCCTCTGGAACAGCTGACTGTGGGCATCGAGGAGGGAATAGCAGCCAATGCGTAATCCAGAAAAAATTCTTTTAACCCCAAAACGGGAAAAGCGTGCCGCAACCGCATCCTTTCTTATCGTTGCGGCACTGTTCCTCCTGGCCACCGCGCAGACGCAGTTTCAGCCCTTTGAATTCCTCATGAGCATGGAGAATTTCTGGCTGTTTATCTTTGAAGACCTGCTGCCGCCGAAGATTGCCGATTTCGGCGCCATCGCCGAAGGCATCTTGCAGACGGTCTGCATGGCAATTGCCGCCAGCATGATTTCCGCTGTGATATCGCTGGCGTTCGCCTTCCTTGGCTCCAACACCACGGCGCCCTGGAAACCGTTGAAAAAAATCATCCGCTTTTTCGCGTCGCTCCAGCGGAACATCCCCAGCATGATCTGGACATTTCTTCTGATTATGGCCTTCGGCATCGGCACCGTCGTGGGCGCTCTGGCCCTGCTCATCACCACCTGTGGATTCCTGATCCGTTCCTTCATTGAGACCATCGACGAGGTGGGCGGCGAAAGCCTGGAAGCGCTGCAGGCAGTGGGCGCCGGACGCCTCACCACCATCACGCAGGTGATTATCCCCGCATCCCTACCGGGGTTCCTTTCCTGGCTGCTCTATTCGTTGGAGGTAAATATCCGTTCCTCCACCCTGGTAGGCGCCGTGGGAGGCGGCGGCATCGGTCTGGTGATGATGGGTTATATCAAACAGTTCCGCTACCACTCTGCCATGGGTGTGATTCTGCTCATTGCAGGAATCGTCATCTTGGTGGATATGCTGACCAATTTCCTGAGAAAGAAGGTGCTGGCATGACAGACTTGACAGACGCCCTGGGAGGCCGCTTCCCTCTTCCCCGGGAGACCCCGGAAGAGGACAGTTCTCTTCTCAGGGACCGCAAGGGGCGCATCCGCACAAAAGATCCGGCGAGAGACCGCACTTTAAAATTGTTTTTGGCCGCCTTTCTGGTGATCGGCATCGCCGCGATGCTGCTGATGAAGATTGACTGGCTTCAGTTCTGTGAAGGCCTGGTCCGCATCCCAGAAGCTTTGGGAAAGCTGATTCAAATTGATTTCAGTCAGATTGACATCACCTTTTCCTCCCTGCTGGAATCCATCGGCGTCGCCGTGCTCTCCACGGTATACAGCATGGTGGGCGGTATGATTCTCGCCGTATTTCTGGCGAAAAACCTGACCCCCTTCAAATGGGTCGCCACGGTGCTTTCCGCTGCGCTGACCTTCCTGCGGGCCATTCCCTCCATCATCTGGGTACTGCTGGTTTTGGTATGCGTGGGCTTTGGCCCTTCCGCCGGTATCATCGGCATCTGCATTTTCAGCACCTCCTTCTTTGCCCGGTCCTTTGCCCAATGCTTTGAAGAGGTGCCCGAGGAAACATTAGAGGCCCTGCGGGCCATGGGTGCGGGGCGCGTCAAAATCTTTTTCAGCGCCGTGCTCCCCTCCGCCTTTACCGGAATTTTAGCCTGGACCTCCATCAGCTTTGAAAGCAATTTTGAAGCTTCGGCTGTGCTGGGCACCGTGGGCGCGGGCGGCATCGGCTACGTCATCTCCAACTGCATGACACGCTATGCCTACGGCCAGGCCATTGTGGCAATCGTCATGGTGCTGCTGTTTACTTATATCATGGAGCTGGCCTTCACTGCTGTGAAGGAAAAGAACGGGAAAATCAAATAGATGGAGGCTCTGCCCTTTATGGAAGCACAGAGATTATCAAAGATATTGGGGAACTGCCCCAAAGAGACCATAGAAGCACTGGCCGGCCCGGTGATGGAGACCCGCTCTGTTTCCGTTATCCGCAAGCCTACAAAGACACTGGTAATGGTACGGATGCAGGAAACCGTGGCAAAGGCAGATTTTTTTCTGGGCGAGCTGCTGGCTTGTGAAGCGCTGGTGGAAGTGGAAGGTCAAAAAGGCTTTGCCCTGATGGCAGGTGACGACACACAGAAGGTTCTCTGTGCCGCAGTGCTGGACGCCGTGTGCAAAAGCCGGCTTCCGGAAAGAAAAGCCATTGAAGACGCCCTTCTGGCAGAAGAAGAAAAAATAGCGGAAAGCCGCCGGCAGGAAATCAGAAAACATGCCTCGTCGCGTGTACAGTTCAACACACTGGACGTGGAATATTGACGCCCCGGCGCTTAGGAGGAAATCACATATGTTTAAAGAAAACCCGTTTGATCCGGTCTTTGACTGCCAACAGGTGTTCAAGACGCTGATGAATGCACTGGCCCGGCCCGGAACCATTGTCTCCATGGAAAAAAACGTGGAAAAACTGGAGGGAGAAAACGCGGCTCTTCTGGCAGCAGGCCTCGCCCTGCTGGACAACTGGCGCAGGTTCTGTGTCTGCGGCGACCCGCAGCTGGAAAAGGAGCTGCGGGAGCTGACCTATGGAGTTCCCGACGTGCTTTCAGAGGCCGACTACCTCTTTCTGACCAAGGAGCAGACTGCCGGGCTTTCCTGCCGGGAGATTCTGGAAGAGGCCAAAGCGGGAACACTGGCGGAACCCCATAAAAGCGCCACGCTGTTTTTGATGCTCGACGCCCTGACCGGCGGCGAACCCTGTACGCTGAGCGGCCCGGGGATAAACGGAAACATTCAGATCTCTCTGCCTCAGGAAGGAAGAAGATGGATTGAGGCACGGCAGCAGATCGGTTATGAATTCCCCTGTGGAATCGAACTCTATTTTCTCACCCCCCAAGGGGAATTGATGGGTGTCCCGAGAAAAATCAAACTGAAAGGAAACAACTGATGGGATATGTTGCAGTTACCGGCGGCCAGGATGCCATTGACGCTTCCATTGAACTGCTGAGAGAATACCGTTCCGGCGGAAAACTTCCTGTGGACACAGAGATCCTCCGGGACCGCATGAAACTTTTAATCGACCGGGTTATGTCGGAGGCCGGGCTTTACGCGCCGGACTATGCCGCGCTGGCCCTCAAACAATGCGAAGGAAGCACGGAAGAAGCCGTATTCCTGCTGCGCGCCTACCGCAGCACCCTGTCCAGAAATTATACCTCGCGCACCGTGCATGGAGATGAAATGCACATCCGGCGGAGAATCAGCTCTGCCTTCAAGGATATTCCCGGCGGGCAGATGCTCGGCCCCACCTACGATTACGTACACCGCCTGCTGAATTTCAGCTTGACGGAGGAAAAAGAAGAAGAGCTTCAGCAGTGGCGCGCAGCCTTCGAAGAAAAAGCTGCGCAGGCCGGCGAGGTCTCTCTTTCCGACACGGCTCCCCGGGTGCTGGACCTGCTCCGGCAGGAGGGGCTGTTGGAGCAGGTCCAGGAAGACCGCTCCGAACCCTGCGACGTGACCATGGAAAATTTACCTCTCCCCGCGCCGCGCAGTGCTATTCTGCAAACACTCACACGGGCGGACACAGGTTTTGTCTCCGGCCTTGCTTACAGCGATATCCGCGGTTTCGGCATGTCCCACCCCACCATTGGGGAACTCCGGTACGGGAGCCTGGAAATTGAAGTGGACTATCCTCTGGAAGGGGGCGGTGTTTGGTACGTGGGTGAAATCTTTGTCACAGAGGTGGAGGGTCTGATGGGCGCCAGGGCCGGAGGGGAAGGGATCGGCGTAGGTTACGGCTGCGTATTCGGCAGAAACGATACCAAAGCCATCGCCATGTCGGTGCTGGACCATGCCCTCACCCTCTCCATCGACAGCCCCACAAGCGACATGGAGTTCGTACTGCTGCACGGGGACTGTCTGGAGATGAACGGCTTCATTTCTCATTTGAAGCTGCCCCACTACGTCACGTTCCAGTCCAAGCTGGACGGCTTGAGAAACCGAAAAAGGAGCCTTGAACATGAAGGAAACGATTAACGGAAGCGAGTACAATTTTGCCTTTTTGGACGAAGGCTCCAAGCGGGAAATCCGCCGGGCCATCCTGCATGCCATCGCGGTGCCGGGCTATCAGGTGCCCTTTGGTTCCCGGGAACTGCCCATCGGCAGGGGCTGGGGCACAGGCGGAATTCAGCTGACCATGTCCCTCATCGGACCGGACGACATTCTGAAGGTGATCGACCAGGGAAACGACGACAGTGTAAATGCCGTGAGCATCAAAAGGCTGATCAGCGCCACAACCGGCGTAAAGACCACCACCGACGCCGCAGAGGCGGACATCATCCAATCCCGCCACAGGGTGCCGGAAGAACCGCTGCGGGAAGACCAGGTCCTGGTGCTGCAGGTCCCCACGCCGGAGCCTCTGCGCAGCGTAGACGCTCACGAGGCGGTGACCCGCCAACTGCACGCGGATGCAGAATACACCGGAATTTGGGTGAACTTGTTTGAACAGCTGCTCACCCGGGGATCTCCTTTCCGGGGCGCCGACCATCCCGTGATGACGGACGGCCGTTATGTGATGAATCCCAGCCCCATCCCCCGCTATGACAACCCCAAGCTCAATCAGGCACAATGCCTTTTTCTGTTTGGCGCGGGGCGTGAAAAAAAGATTTACGCAGTGCCTCCTTATACCGATGTGAAATCCCTGGCTTTTGAGGATTATCCCTTCCGCCAGGAGGACATGTCCGGCCGCAAATGCCGTCTGTGCGGCGCGGAAAACGTCTATTTTGACGAGATGTTCGACTCACAGACAGGGGAGCGGTTCTATCAATGCTCCGACACAGGCTATTGTCTGAAACGCCGGGAGGCGCAGGAATCGAAGGAGGGAGATAAGGCCCATGGATAAGAGAACTCCCGTTATGGAGGGTAAAAATATCACAGTCCGCTTCGGCGACGGCTGCAGCTACTGCCGGAGCCATCCGGAACTGGAAAAGGGCAGGTGCCCGGTCTGTCACACTATCTGGGGTGTGCGGGACGTCAGCTTCCAGCTGTATCCCGGAGAGATCCTGGGAATAGTTGGCGAATCTGGATCTGGAAAAAGCACGCTGCTGAAAACACTCTATTTTGACCAGGCCGCCACTTCCGGCGGCGCTTATCTCTCCCTGTACCAGGACGGGCAAAAAAATATTTTAGAGGCCAGCAGCCAGCAGAAGCGCTATCTGCGCAATCATCTGATGGGGATGGTCTACCAGAACCCCATGCTGGGGCTGCGCATGAAGCTCTCTTCGGGCTCCAATGTGGCGGAAAAGCTCATCGCCGCCGGAAACCGGAATGCGGGCAGCATGATCGACCGCAGCACGGAGCTGCTGGAGCATGTGGAAATCCCCACAGAACGCATGCGGGACCAACCCCGGGTATTTTCCGGCGGCATGCAGCAGCGCGTACAGATTTCCAAAGCCATCGCCAACAATCCTCCCATCCTGCTCCTGGATGAGGTGACCACCGGCCTGGATTTGAGCGTGCAGGCCAAGGTGCTGGATTTGATCCGTTCCATCCAGGAGGAGCTGGGCATCGCCATGATGATCGTCAGCCATGACCTGGCCGTTATCCGGATGATGTCCGACCGCACCATGGTGATGCTGGGCGGCCGTGTGGTGGAAGAGGGGCTCACCGACCAGATTCTGGAAGACCCTCTGCACGAATACACCCAAACCCTAGTAAGCTCATTGCTGTAGGAGGCGCCTATGCAGGATACGATCATTGAAAACGCAACGGCGGTTCTGAAGGACCGTGTCGTCCCCCATGCTTCTGTGCTGATCCGGGGGCAATTGATTGAAGAAATCTCAAAACAGCCTGGTTTTTCGGACAAATACCCCGGCGCTCGAAAAATAGACGCGGACGGGGCCTTTCTTCTGCCCGGCTTCATCGACATCCATTCCGACAATATTGAAACCGTGATCCAGCCCAGGCCCCAGAGCATGATCGATTTTGAGCTTGCCATGCGGGAACAGGAAAAGCAGCTGGTCAATCAGGGTATCACCACCATGTACCACTCCCTCACCATCATGGATCTGGGAAAGGGCGGTGGGGAAAACGCCGTCCAGCGCAATCAGCTTCGCAGCCCGGAAAACCTGAAGCGGCTGGTCGGACTAATCCGCACCTTCCATGAGGGGGACCACATGATCCGGCACCGGTTTCACTGCCGGTATGAGATTACCAACACAGAGGGGTACCAAATGCTGCTGGGTTTCATCCGCAACCACGATATGCAGCTGCTGTCCTTTATGGACCATACCCCAGGACAGGGGCAGTACAGGAACCTGGAGTTTTTCAAAAGCCAGATCATGTCCTCCCAGCAGTCTGAAGAAGAAAAAGAGCGCATTCTCAGCCAACGGATGAACCGGGCCAAGCTGACTGACGAGCAGTTGGCTGTGGCCGCGGATATGGCCCTGCAGGCAGGAATTCCCATCGCCTCCCACGATGACGACAGCCCCGAAAAGCTGGATTATGTCACAGGCAGCCTGCATGCGGAAATCTGTGAATTCCCCGTGGAACTGGAAGTTGCAAAAGAAGCCCGCCGCAGAGGGATGCAGGTTGTAGTGGGCGCTGCCAATATTCTTATGGGCAGGTCCCATTCCAACAATCTGTCCGCACTGGACGCTATCCGCGCAGGCTGCGCCGATATACTGGTATCCGACTATTTTCCAGCCGCCATCCTGCATGCTGTGTTCCAGCTCTACGAGCAGGGGATTCTGAGCCTGCCGGAGGCGGTCAACATGGCCGCCTATCATCCGGCAAAGGCGGTGAAGATAGAAGACCGGCTGGGCTCCATCGAACCTGGAAAATGCGCCGACCTGCTTCTGGTGAGCAAAAAAGGGCCTGTGCCTGTCATTCTCTCTGTGCTGATCAACGGCGAAGAGGTGACAAGGCTTCATTACCGCAATGATTTTGTGGGAGAGGACGGCGTGCGCTATGACTGATTCCCTTCCGGCGCTCGCCGGTTTTGCCAGAGTTCTGGTCCTGGACTGCGGTGCACGGCTCCGGGAAAAACGGACAAAAAATGATTTTTCTATTTGGAAAAAAACAGGGCACAACGACATTGTGACAGAGCACGATCTTTGGGCACAAAAATTTTTATCAGGCCAAATACTGTCCCGATATCCGGACCATGGTATTCTGGGAGAGGAGGAAACGGCGCGCCTTTCTTCCTCTCCCTGGCGCTGGGTGATCGACCCGATTGACGGCACCACCAATTACTGTCAGTTTGGCAGAGGATACGCTATCTCCCTGGCTCTGCTTCGAAATGGAAGGCCTGTATACGGCTTTGTGCTGGATGTGGAAAGAGGGAAGCTGTTCGAGGGCGGCTCATCGGAAACGCCCGCCGGGCAGACTTCCGGTGAGCCGCCGGAAGAGGGGATTCTCCATATTGGTTTTCAGACGATGCGCGATTTTTCCCTTCTGGGCGCTGACCCCTATGCTCTGGCAGAATGTTTCCGGGGCGTGCGTTACCGCGGCTGTGCCTCCCTGGAACTGTGCGGAATCGGAGAGGAACATGCCGGTTTTTACGTGAATTCTCACCTGAAGCTGTGGGATTTTGCCGCTGCCTATCCGATTCTCCGCAGCCGCGGCTGTCATGTCTTTGCCTGCGAGCTTTCTGAAAACCGGTATTTTGTCTGCGGCTTCCGCTCTATGGAGCTTTACTGCCAATGCGAACCCTTCTTTCCGGAACAGGTGCGCCGAAAACTCAACAAAAATGGAGGAGATCCCTTTCATGCTGCAAATTGAAAACCTGGAAAAAGAATTTATCATGCACATCCGCGGCGACGCTGAAATTGAAGGTTTTGACTGCATCAGCTTTTCCGCAAAAGCCGGCACTCTTATCGCCGTCACAGGCCCCAGCGGTTCCGGAAAATCTTCCCTGCTCAAATGTATTTACAGAACTTATACGCCTACGGGCGGCCATACTTACTACACCTGCGAAGACGGCAACGTGGTGGATCTGGCCGTGGCGGAACCCTGGGAAATCATCCGCCTGCGGGCCACAGAAATCGGGTATGTCTCCCAGTTTTTCAGCGTTATCCCACGTGTTTCCGCCATCGACATCCTCACCAATACCCAGACCGCCCGTGGAATCCCCTCCAAGTCCGCCCGGGAACGGGCCGCAGAATACCTGGAGAAAGTGGGAATCTCTCCCCAACTCTGGGACATGTATCCCGCCACCTTCAGCGGCGGTGAGAAACAGCGGCTGAACATCGCCAACGCCCTGATCACTAGGCCCCGTCTTCTGCTGTTGGACGAACCCACCGCTTCCCTGGACGCCCGCAGCAAAGAATGGGTGATGAATATGATTCTGGATTTAAAGCAGGAAGGCGCCGCCATGGTCGGTGTGTTCCATGACGAAATTGCCATTGAGACCCTGGCGGATTGGCGCTATGAGATGCGGGAGCGTCAAATGGTGCCCATTGACTACAAGATGGACTACGCCCAGGAAGAACTGGCAGCCTTTGCCTGAACAGGAAGGGACCGTGCCGTGATGTTTGATTTTCATGTACATTCCCATTGGTCCGACGGCGAATTTTCCCCCAGGGAGCTGGTGAGGGCGGCGAAAGAAGCTGGGCTCTCCGGCCTTGCCCTCACCGATCACGACACCCTGAGCGGCCTGCCGGAACTGGAGGCTGCAGGAAAGGAATTCTCCCTTCCCGTCTACGGCGGCATTGAAATCAGCTGCCGCCAACAGGACGGCAGACAGCTGCATCTGCTGGCCTATCAGATTCCGCCGGAGGGCCGGAAGGCTGTGGAGGAATTCTGCCGTCCCATCCGTCTTGCCCGGAAAGAAGCGCTGCTTAAAAGCATCCGCCGCCTCCGAAGCGCAGGATATCCCATAACGGAAGAACAGGTACGGGCCCTTGCGGGGCCTTCCGGTGAACTGTGCAAGCAGTATATCATGCAGGTTTTCATCGACGCCGGGCTCTGTACAGAGCTCTATGGCCCGCTTTACCGGCATCTGTTCAAAACACAGCCGGATGGTTCTCCCGGAATTGCGACTCTCTCCTTCCCTGCTGTAGTTCCTGAAGAGGCCGTCCGCCTCGTGGTTTCGGCTGGCGGGAAGGCCGTGCTGGCCCATCCGGGGCAGTATGGAAACTTTGCCGGACTGCCGGGGCTGAAGGAAGCAGGGCTTTGGGGAGTGGAAGCCAGTCACCCCAAGCACTGCCCGAAAGATACGGAGCTCTGCCTCCGGCTGGCAGCCGAGTATGGCCTGGCCCTTACAGGAGGCTCCGATTTTCACGGCCGCTACGGCGAGGGCGAGGAGCTTGGAGACTGCGGCATAGAACAAGACCCCTTTTCCTCCTGATCCCTCGCTTTTCCTGTTCTGCCGTTCCGGCAAAAAAAGCGCAGGATTTGCCTTCCTTATAAAAGAGGAGAGCCGACGTACAGCCCGGTTGGACTGAGCGCCGGCTCTCTTCTCCTTTGCAGCGATGCCGCTTATTCCAGCTCAAAAGCGCCGGTATAGAGCTGATAGTATTTTCCCTTTTGGGCAATCAGCTGTGCGTGGGTACCGCTTTCAATGATGCGCCCCAGCTCCAGCACCAGGATACAGTCTGAATTCTGTACCGTGGAAAGCCGGTGGGCGATGACAAACACGGTGCGGCCCTGCATTAGGCCGTCCATGCCCTGCTGCACCAGGCGTTCTGTGCGGGTGTCGATGGAGGAGGTCGCCTCGTCCAGAATCATGACGGGCGGGTCTGCCACCGCAGCCCGGGCGATGCTCAGCAGCTGACGCTGTCCCTGAGACAGGCTGCCGCCGTCCCCGGAAAGCACAGTTTGATAGCCCTCGGGCAGCCTGCGGATGAATCCGTCGGCATTGGCAAGCTTCGCAGCCTTTTCAATTTCCTCCTGGGTGGCGTCCAGCTTTCCGTAGCGGATATTTTCCTCCACCGTTCCGGTAAACAGATTGGTATCCTGAAGCACGATGCCCAGGGAGCGGCGCAGGTCGCTCTTTTTAATTTTGTTGATATTGATGCCGTCATAGCGGATTTTGCCGTCCGCCAAATCATAAAACCGGTTGATCAGGTTGGTAATGGTGGTCTTGCCCGCGCCGGTGGCGCCCACGAAGGCCATCTTCTCTCCCGGCTGGGCATCCAGGGTAATGTTGTGCAGCACCAGCTTTTCCGGCTCGTAACCGAAGTCCACATCGAAAAATTCCACCTCTCCGGTAAGCCTGGTATAGGTGACTGTTCCATTCCCATGGGGATGCTTCCACGCCCACATTCCCGTACGTGTTTCACTCTCGGTCAGCTGGCCGTTTTCCAGCTTTGCATGCACCAACGTCACATAGCCGTCATCCTGTTCCGGCTCTTCATCCATCAGGTCAAAGATCCGTTCCGCACCGGCCAGGGCCATGATTACCGAGTTGAACTGCTGGGAAATCTGGCTGATCGGCTGGGTAAAGCTGCGGCTCAGCTGCAGGAAGGCCGCAATGCCGCCCAGGGTCAGGCCGCCCACGCCGCCGATGGCAAGCGCGCCGCCCACCATGGCGATGAGCACATACTGCAGATGCCCCAGGTTTCCCATAATCGGCATCAGGATATTGGCGTAGACATTGGCGGCGGAGGCCTCTTCCCGCAGCTTTTCATTGAGCGCGTCGAATTCCTCCCTTGCCTTTTTCTCATGGCAGAAAACCTTGACCACCTTCTGGCCGCTGACCATTTCCTCAATGTAGCCGTTCACAGCGCCCAGAGAACGCTGCTGCCGGACAAAGTACTTGCCGCTCTGCCCGCCGATTTTTTTGACCAGGAAAAGCATGAACGCCACAAACGCCAGCACCAGGAGAGTGAGGGGGATGCTGGTCATCACCATGGCGCAGAATACGGATACCACCGTAATCACCGAGGAAAACATCTGCGGTACGCTTTGAGAAATCATCTGGCGAAGCGTATCCGTATCGTTGGTGTAGTGGCTCATGGTGTCGCCGTGGGTGTGGGTGTCGAAATATTTGATGGGCAGAGACTGCATATGGGCAAACATGCGGTCCCTGATATTTTTCAAAACGCCCTGGGAAACAGTGACCATCAGCCAGTTATAAAGGAAGGTGGAAGCGACTCCCACCAGATAGATCAATCCCATCACCAGAATAGCATGCAGCAGGCCGGTGAACACCGGGTGGTTCATCCCCAGCAGGGGCGTGATATAGTCGTCAATCAGGGTTTGAAGAAACATGGAACCAATCACGTTGGCCAATGCGCTGAGCAGAATACAGCACAGCACGACAACAAGGCGGACACGGTAGCCGCCCGAGATATAACTCAGGATCCGCCGGATGGTCTTTCCTTGGTTTTTGGCCTTCTTTCCGCCGGCAAATGCGGCGCCTACAGGCGGTCTAGGCATTCTCATCCTCTCCCTTCACTTGAGACTCGTAAACTTCCCGGTAAATTCCGCTGCGCTTCATTAATTCCTCGTGGGTTCCCACGTCTGCGATCCTTCCCCCGTCCAGCACCACGATCTGGTCGGCGTCCTGTACTGAGGCCACCCGCTGAGCGATAATCAGCTTTGTGGTATCGGGGATTTCCTCCCGGAAAGCCTGGCGGATCAGGGAGTCGGTTTTGGTATCCACCGCGCTGGTGGAGTCGTCCAGAATAAGCACTTTCGGCTTTTTCAGCAGCGCCCTGGCAATGCAGAGGCGCTGCTTCTGGCCGCCCGACACATTGGTTCCGCCCTGCTCTATGTAGGTGTCGTAACCCTGAGGGAACTCCCGGATAAAAGAATCTGCCTGGGCAAGCCTGCAGACCCGTTCCAGCTCCTCATCCGAAGCAGTTTCATTTCCCCAGCGCAGGTTGTCTTTTATGGTGCCGGAAAACAGCACGTTCTTCTGCAGCACCATGGCCACCTCCTCCCGGAGGGCCTCCAGATTGTAGTCCCGCACATCCACGCCGCCCACCAGCACGGCGCCTTTGGAGACGTCATACAGCCGGGGAATCAGCTGCACCAGGCTGCTCTTGCCGCTGCCCGTGCCGCCTAAAATCCCCACCGTCTGGCCGGATTTAATGTCCAGGTTGATTTCGCTCAAACAAGCTTTGCCTTCCTTTTTATAACGGAATTCCACCTGTTCAAAACGGATGGAACCATCCCTGACCTCTCTGCAGTCCTGCGCACCGTCTGTGATATCCGCCCGTTCTTTCAGGATTTCCACGATTCGTTCCATGGACGCCCGGGACATGGTGACCATGACAAAAATCATGGAAAGCATCATCAGGCTCATCAAAATCTGTGAGGCATAGGAGATCAGGCTCATCAGCTGACCCGTGCTCATTTCCGAGCCCACAATCAGCTTTGCGCCGAACCAGGAGATCAGCAGGATACAGGCATACATGGAAAACTGCATCAGCGGGCTGTTGAAGGCCAGAATTTTTTCCGCCCGGGAGGAGTCCCTGCGGATACTCTCCGAAACGGCGCTGAATTTATCCTTTTCATAATCCTCCCGGACAAAGGACTTCACCACGCGGATTCCCCTGAGGTTTTCCTGCACCACGGTATTCAGCTTATCGTAGGTCTTAAACATCCGTTCAAAGATAGGATGCGCTTTCGTCGCCACCAGAAAGAGCCCTACTCCCAGCACGGGAATGGCTCCCAAAAAAATCAGGGACAGTTCAGGATTGATTCCAAACGCCATTGCCAGGGAAAAAACCAGCATCATAGGCCCCCGCACCGCCGTGCGGATAATCATCTGATAGGCGTTCTGCACGTTGGTCACATCCGTAGTCAGCCTTGTGACGATACTGGCGGCGGAAAATTTGTCGATATTTGAGAAGGAGAAATCCTGCACATTGTAGTACATATCCTTCCTGAGATTCGCCGCATACCCCGCCGAGGCTTTAGCCGCCGCCCTTCCGGACAGCGCGCCGAACAGCAGGGAGATGACAGTGGAGAGGATCAGCGCAGCGCCGATTTTTAAAATATACCCCATATTCCCTTCCTCAATGCCGAAGTCAATCAGATTTGCCATCAGGACGGGGATTACCACTTCCATCACCACCTCCATGGTGACAAAGACGGGCGCCAGGATAGAATCCCGCTTATACTGCCGGATACTGGCAGCAAGTTTTTTAATCATACCACTCTTCCTTTCCTTCAAAACCGAAGCCTTCAAATGATTCGTTTCCATGATTATCAGGTAGCTAACAATTAGGCTCCATACAGTAAGTAAGCTAACAATATGGGCAATGGAAAAGCCGCCGGTTATCAGCTGATTCCGTCGGCCATCGGCCTGTTATTCTATATTACGCCGGATTTTATCGCACAATTCCAAAAAGGTCTGCTTCTCCTCCGGGGTGAGTCCCTCCGAGAGCTGTTCTTCCACTTTCCGGATACTGCGGTGAATCTGTTCATGCTGCTCTATCGCTTTGGGCGTCAGTACAATTTTTTTAAGCCGTGCGTCTTCATCCACCGACTGACGTGTAATCAGCCCATTCTTTTCCATCAGCTGCAGAATTCCCGTCACGGTAGACCGCCGAATGGAAAACTGTTCCTGCAAATCCCGCTGAAAGACATCCCTGTTTCGGTTTTCGTAGAGATAGCCGATGACCCAGCCGTGCATTCCAGTGGCAGGCCGTTCTCTCCCCTGAAAAGCGGTTTGATCCACCAGCCGCTTGATGAGGTTCGACAGCGTGCGCACCTGAAAGCCAATCTCATCCCGATGCTCCACTTCTTTTTCCCCCTTATTCCGCAACTTTAGTTCGGCTTCCGTATTGTTAGGATACTAACATTAGTATAAACAGTGTTTTTTCTGTTGTCAAGCTTTTGCCGCAAAAAAGAATCCGCCGGTGGATGAACCGGCGGATCAGTCTTTCTGTAACTTGACAGCATGGCCTATTGCCAAGCAGTTCCCCTTTGAAAGATCCCGTACATCAGATTGCGCGGAAATTCTTCCATTTCCCGCTTCGATACCGAAGCAGAAAAGCCACAGAACGGCCAAGCCAGTCCATGCCCATGGCGATCCAGACCCCCAGGATCCCCAGATTCAGCACAACGCCGAACAGCACCGCAGAGCCCAGCCGGAAAACCAGCATGGAGCCAATTCCCACATACATGGTGAATTTGGCATCTCCCGCCGCCCGCAGGCCGTTGGCCAGCACAAAGGAGGTGGGATGCAGGGCAAAAGCAAGCAGGTTGTGTAAAAGAACCAAAAGGAAACTGAGGCGCCGCGCTTCCTCGGAAAGAGCATAAAAGTTCAGCAGGAACGGCAGGGCTGCCGCCACTGCCAAATTTAAAATTCCCGTAGCAAGATAGGAGACCCCCATCAACTTCTTCATATAGCGGGATGCCTGTTCAAATTCCCCTGCCCCCACGCAATGCCCCACCACTGTGACAATGGCCAGATTGACAGCGTTGACCACTACGATGGCAACCATATCAATGCTGTTGGCCACCCCGTTGGCAGCGATCTGCGCTGTCCCAAACAGGGCCACAATACTGGTGACCAACACTTTGCCCAGTGAAAACAGGCCGTTTTCGATACTGTTGGGCACCGCAATGCGCAGGATGCGCCGTATCATGCCGGGATTCCAGGAAAAGACCTGTCCGGCTCTGATAAACACGGTGTTTTTTTCGCTGCGGGAAAGGCAGGTCATCACCACGGCCGCCACGGCCCGGGAAATCAGCGTGGGTAGCGCCACACCGGCCACGCCGGCGTGAAACAGAAAAACACCTATGGCGTTGCCCGCCACGTTAATAACGTTCATCAGAAGGGACACATACATGGTTGTCTGGGTTTTTTCCATGGAACGGAACAGGGCTGCAGAAGAGTTATACAAGCCCAAAAAAGGAAAGGAGATGGCGGAAATCCAAAAATAAGTGACTGCAGCCTCCATCACGGCAGGTTCCACCGAGCCGAACAGCAGCTTCAACAGCGGCTTGCAAAAAAGGAGACAAAGCAGCATAACCCCGCCGGAGATCAGCGCCGTAACGGTCATCAGCTGACCCGCGGCATGGTTGGCCTTCTCCCTTTCCCTGTTTCCCAGGTACTGGGAAACAATCACCGCTCCGCCGGTCGCCAAAGCGGAAAGGACGGTGATAACCAGATAATTTACCATATCCACCAGGGCCACACCGGAAATTGAGGCCTCTCCGGCGCTGGAAATCATCATTGTATCCGCCATTCCCACGGTCATGGCCAGAATCTGTTCCATAATCAGCGGCAGAATCAGTTTTTTTAAAGACCTGTTGGAAAACATCGCTCTTTCCGTGTACATCTCCTGCTTCCCTCCATGCCCCGCACTCAGGCCTGATTCTGACCCATAACGCCTACCAGTCTATGGGGGACATAGGCTTCCTCCAGATATCCCGTCTCATCTTTTGAAAGGCATACTCCCACTGCTTCTGCAGCCTGCTCAATGTGGTGCATTTTAGTCACACCAACCACCGGCACGGCAGACTTGGAGAGCAGCCAGCCCAGAGCCACCTGAGTTCTGGAAAGGCCCCTGCGCTCCGCCAGCTCTGCCACACGCTCCACAATCACAGCGTCCTGGCGGGCTGTGGCATCGTACTTTCCCTTGGCATAGGCGTCCTCCTCCAAACGTTTCGAAGTTTCGCCGCCCATTTTCACCAGCCGTCCCGAAGCCAGGGGACTGTAGGGGGTAAGGGCAATTCCCTCCTCCCTGCAGTAAGGGATCATCTCCCGTTCTTCCTCCCTGTGGAGCAGGTTATAATGCCCCTGGACAGAGACGAACTTTGTCCACCCGTGCTTCTCCGCAATGAAATTGGCTTTGGCCAGCTGCCAGGCAAAACAGTTGGAAATTCCGATAGCCCTGACCTTCCCCGCCTTTACCGCCTCGTGCAGTCCTTCCATAATCTCCTCGATGGGAGTGTGATAATCCCACATGTGGCAGAGATAGAGATCTACATACTCCATTCCCAGATGGCGGAGGCTGGCATCCAGCAGGGTCAAAACATGTTCTTTGCCGCCGACACCGCCGGCTCTCTCTTCCGCTGTGCGGGGCGGGAATTTGGTTGCCACTACCACATCCTCCCGTTTGGCGCAATCCCGCAGGCTGCGTCCCAGATACTCCTCGCTGGTGCCTCCCTGATACCCGATGGCGGTATCGAAAAAATTGACGCCCAACTCCAGTGCCCTCCGAATCAGCTTTCGGGATTGTTCCTCATCCAGCGTCCAGGAATGCTGCCCGCTGGACGGATTTCCGAAGCCCATGCAGCCCATACAGATTCGGGAAACCTTCAGTTCTGAGTTACCTAACTTCGTGTATTCCATAGTCTCTTTTCCTCCCATTGTTTCAAGCTCCTCTGCCGGGAATTTTCCCCTTCAAAGCAGCCTGCATTTTTCTAATCTGTACCTCTTCCACCGATGTAATACAGCTGGAATGCTGCTTTGTAAATGATTATAACCCTTGGAAGGAAAACCGTCCAATACCTGTCTGTTATCAGCAGTCATGCTCAGAAAGCATCAAAGCAGCAAATGTATAATGGATAAATCGCTGATCCTTCCTTAAAGCAGTACCCGTCGGCCAAAGCAATAAAATTTAAGAAGAAGCACATCAATGCTTTTCAAAAGGCGATGGAACGCCCCGTTTCCCTTGTATCCGATTGCTGCAGGGGCATATCGTCTTCAGTTCCGGCAACCAGGCACTGACAGACGCCATTAGACTGAAATACTCCCACTCAGATTGCAGCATCCTGTTTCACTGCCTTTCTAAGTGGGAGCATTTCAGTTATTATTCTGCTTCAGCGGGTTTGTTGTCTATGGCTCGTTTTCCAACCCTTGTTCACTGCAGGCTGGTCCAGTTTTCATGGACTCCGTCCCCATCCAATTGATAGTTGTGAGAATTGCTGGCCTCCTGCACGGCAAGATAATACCACTGGTTCTCGTCTGCATTGTCCGGCCACGTCCGCATCTCCGGCAGAAGGCTTTCCTTTCCGGCTGGAAGCCGGAGAAGCATACGGTTGACCAGGGTGACCGCTTCAGCCCGGGTAATACTGCTCTCCGGGGCAAAGGTCCCATCCTGCAATCCCCCAACCCAGCCAAGTGAGGCCGCCAGATTGATGGATTCCTTTGCCCAATGGGTTTTAATATCTGGGAACAGGTCGCCGCCGGAATAGCTTTCCCCGCTGAACCGCGCCGCGACGGCTGCGAATTCTCCCCGGGTGATGGGCTGTCCAGGAGCAAAGGATGCGGAGGTCCGGCCATTGAGAATACCCATGCCCGCAAGCGTGGAAACGGCTGTGTTATACCAAGACGGCGCGTTCACATCCGCGAAAGGATTCTGTTCTGTTTCAAATTGGATACGGACGTCCTCTTTCAGAAGACGGTAGAAAATCATGGCCACCTCAGCACGGGTAACCGGCGCGTCAGGCCGCACCGTCCCGTCCTCAAAGCCTACCAGATAGGCGTTGTGGTCCGTTCCATTGAGCGCCGCCGGTATCTCCGTAACTTTCCATTTGGCGTACACCGTGCGGCTTCCGTTCATTACCAGCTCCGTCACCGGCCTTGTCAATTCCCGGTCGGAATACCAGCCGAGGAAGGTGTATCCCTCACGCCAAGGCGTTTTCTCCAGCCGCACGGTGGTTCCATAAGGGTATTCCTGGGCGGCCAGCTTCCCGCCTCCGTTCGTCTCAAAGACTAGCGTGCAGACTCCGCTGGAATGCCCGCCGGCGCCCTGGTCATAGGCGATGGCGTAAGTGGAAAATTTGTGCGCGAAGATATGCGCATAGCCGCCGGAGATATAGAAGCTCTCCTCTACGGGCTTATCGGTAACCTTGATTTTCCTCAAAGAATCTACCGCCGCGCCGTGGTAGCGCAGGATCTGGTACCCGGTTTTTCCCCGTACCTCCTCCGGCAGCGGCAGGGCTATCTCCACCAGGGCGCCAGTGTCGGTCAAGGGCTTTGTGGTTCCAAGCAAATCCGGATCGCTGGGTTTGATAACCATATCTACGGTTAAATTCACCTGCAGCCCAACTGTCTTGCCTTCATTTACGGCCCGGGCGGCAATGGCCTCTACGGGAGTTTTATCCGCGCCGGTGTCGTCCGGGAGGGCCGCGGTCAGTTTAATTTCCACTGTTCCGCCATTTTTCACCGTTTCTGGGGCCTGGTCGTCGCCTTTGTAGATTTCTTCCTCAAACAGGCTCCCCAGCTTATCCGCAGCGACGGGCGGCGCGCCCTGTTCCACTTTCACGATGCTTTGCTTAGTGCCCACGTATACCACGTTCAGCTCCGTCGTACCTCCGTTTTGCACCTGTACCATCACGGTGACGGTATACTGCCCGTTTGTGGCAACCAGATTGTAAAAGCCGTCGGGCAGGTGGGTAAACTGGAAGCGTTCTCCGGTTTTCAGTCCTGTCTGGCTGGCGATGACCGTATTGCCGCGCTCCACGCGCACGGTGATATCGCCCGTTCCCTCCACCTCGCCCGAAATTCCTCCGGTATCTTCGGAACCCGCCTCTGGAGTGCGGAATTTCAGGATATATTCCGCTGTTTTCGGGGAAGTACGCCGATCGTCCGCCCGCAGCACCAGTTCATATTCCGTATCCGCCTCCAACCCCTCGAAGCTTTGGGTATATGCCTGATCCCAGTTCCAGCTTCCCTGGGGAAAGACCGTCAGCGCAGTGTCTCCTGTTTTGCGCAGGCCCAGGAAACGGGTAGTATCATCGATGGTATAGGGTTCTTCCGAACCGTCTGTATAACTGGGCACAAATTCCAGGCCGTTCTCCTGCTTATAGGCCGCAGCCGTCAACGCGACAGCCAGAGGCCGGACCACCTTAACCGTGATGGGCTGCAGGAGCGCACGATGGCTGTCCGTTTTCTCCGCCGAGGCGTTTACCACCGTACTGCCAAGCTTTAAGGGGATTATGACGTTTCCGTCCAGCCTGATAATATCAGAGTCAGGGTCGGCCAGGGCAAAGGAAATCAGGGGCTGGGGCACGGTATCGTCCTCCTCAAAAACCGTGCTGTTTTCCATCGTCAGGGGCATGCTGACGTCTTCCCCCGCAACAAGGGTATAGGCGAAGCTGCCGTCCTCGTTTAAATGGCTGGGATCGAAAACGGTCTGCGGGGCTTTGGCGTCCTCAAATTCTGCGTACAGCACAATATCGTCCGGCATAATCAGCGTCCATCCGCTGCCGTCGGAAAGGGGCGTCAATGAACTTGTATAATCGGTATAAGGATAATTGTATCCTTTTACGCGGATCGTGCCCGCCCGATACTGATATCCCTCCTTGGGCGCCGGCTTGATGGTCACTGTGCTGCCCAGCGGCCTGCCCTCATGGCCTTGAGGACGGGCTGAAACAGAGAAACTGCCTTGCTCCGTGTTCAGCTCATCAGAAAGATAGATCGTGCAGTCCCGGTTCACATACGCCTGTTTGCCGCTGTTTTGCTCCACATAATAGATGGGTTTATTGGCTTTGGTGATGTTGATTTTTGCCAGGTCCTCCGTTGTCAGCTGGAAACCGTCCATCCCCTCCGCCAGAACATCTCCGGTATTGAAAGCCGCCAGCAAGGCCGTATTGTTATAATATTTGTGCATTCGAAAGGCAATCTCATGCTCCAGGGCAGAGGTAAAACAGACCTTATCGCTGTTTGTCTTGCTGCTGGAAAATCCAATCGTCCCCACTTCCGCGCCGCCGTCTAAAAAGACTTTTCCTCCGTGCGAAACAAGAATATCCAGCGGATTCTCATCGTCATCGTATAGGTAGTTTCCCGTAATGCTCGAATTTCCGTCAACCCTCAGCGTGCCGTTTACCGTAACGCCTCCGGCTGCCGCTGTGCCTCCTCCGCTTTTTGTACCGGTTTTATTATTTGCGATTGTCGTACCTTCCAGGTTCACGGTTGCTCCGCTGTAAAGGTCTAGCGCCGCGCCGTAATTGTTGTTTTGATGGTTTTCCAGCCTGCAGTTCTGTAAAGTAAGCGTGCCCTGATCCACATATACCATGCTGTAATTATAAGTATCGGCAGCTAAGCTATCGCCGTCAAACGTCAGGTTCGATACCGTACAGTCGCCGCTATACTGATATTTCAGCAGGGGATCCTCCAAGTTCAGGTCGGTTCTCGAACCATTATACGGTTTCAGCGTGATATGCTTCCCCTCCGTTTTCGCAGCCAGGGTGCTTGCGTCACTTCCGTTTTTGATGGAAATGGACTCGTCCATCACATAGACGGTGCCGCCATCCTGAACCCAATCCAGCGCCATTACCCAGGTAGTGGGATTTTCTTCCGTTCCATCCCACTTGAGCGACCGCTCGTAGACATACACCTCCGGCATGCTGTTGTTGGATACCGCCGCCTCCGCGGGCAGAGGCGACAGTGCAAATACCATAGCCGCCGTAAGCAGCACAGCTAGAAATTTGTTTCCTATTTGCTTGATTTTTTTCATTGAATACTCTCCCCTTACCGGAATGATTTTCTTTTTTGCTGTGGAGCGGTTTCCTCTCTCCCGGGCCGTCTTCCACAGTGTCTTACCGTTTTCTGAAATGTTCCAATCCTCGCCATACCGTGGGCCGCGGCGCTCCTCTCAATCAGAATACTTTGTAGTTCCGGTATTACCGGAACTACAAAGCCCCATGGGGCTTTGTTAAATGATCGTTTATGGGCTGTAATTATTTTCCAGCCTGTGCTTTCATAGCCGCTTTGTTTTGATACATGGCGTCGTCGGCACGTTTGAACACGTTGGCAAATACCAGGTCCGTGGCACTGTCATAGACGGCGATGCCCCTCGCAATGGAGAGCGATTCCCCCGGCCGGGCGCTGGAGCTGCCTTCCATCCCTTTGGTAAACTCATCCAAAAGCTCGGCGTAATGCTCCAAATCTCCATTTTCCAGGATCGCCACAAATTCGTCCCCTCCAATGCGGTAGACTGGGCTGCGCTTAAAAGTCCGGCAAATAAGCTTGCAGGCGTCAATAATTAGAATATCGCCGAAATCATGGCCGCAGGTATCATTTACTGTTTTCAGGCCGTTGATATCCATGACTACCACCGCGAATTCCGGCTGCCCGGTGCGCATCCGCTCCTCCATCTGCCTCTCCGCTTCCTGGTAGGCGGTCTTGTTCTTTACCCCGGTGAGGGGGTCCCGATAAGCCAGGCCGTTGATGTAGGTGATGTATTTTTGCAGGCTGTCCACCGTCTTTTGAAAGCTTTCCGCCAGGGTGCCCACCTCATCCTTGGTCTGGTTGCTGATGCTGACGCTGTAATCGCCCTCCGCAATTTTTTTCGCCGCTGTATTCAGCTCCTTCAGCGGCCGGATCAACCGGCGGGTAAACAGCACGGTCAACCCCACAGACAAAGCGGAAATCAACACCAACGCCGTGAGGATGTGCAGAACCAATTCATTCCTCGCCGCGTCAATCTCAGAGACCGGCGCCGTCACAGCCAGATACATCGTGTTGCGCAGGGTGCGAAAGGAAAGCTCTTTCTCCTGCCCTTTCCAGCTATAGGTAAACAGGCTGCTGCCCGTGGTTCCGTTTTCCAGCTCAGCGACCACGGGAATCAGGCTCTCGTCCGCGCTCCCCATGGGAGTGCCCATAGGAATATCTTTATGGCAGGCCACCTTGCCCTGCGCGTCCACCAGGAAGGCATAGCCGCTGTCGTAAACCCGGGTGCCGTTTACCACGTCCTCAATGATGCTGAAGTCAATATCCATCCCCACCACACCCACGGTCTCGTTGTCCCGGTAGATGGGAATGACATAGGACACCATCTCAACGCCGATGTTTTGGTTGTAATACGGTTCCATCCAGGTGGCCGTGCCGTTGTTCACCGGGATATAATACCAGCCCACGTGTTCCGTGTCGCTGGGGCTGTAGGTGGAAAAATCGGTGGGGACCAGCTCCTGGAAGCTGCCGTTGCGCGTGGTCCTGCTCCAGAACAGGCCCGAGGTGGGCGAGGAAAAGTCCGGGTTAAAGCGGACATAAACCGCCAGCGCACCCTCGGTGTTGTTGGCCGCGGTGACCGCCACGGACTTCAGCTGCGACGTATAGGCCTCCATATAGTCAGCGTCGGTTTTCAGCCGGTCCAGGCTTTCCAGCTGCTCCGAGGTATAGAGCGACAGCGATTTTACCGACTGTTCTATCCGCGAGAACAGCCCGTTGAGCTCGCAGGCTTTCTCGCTGCACAGCAGGTTCATGATTTGGGCGGAGTCCCGGTCTACCACCGTGTGTGCAATGCGAACGCCCGCCCCGCCGATCACCAGGGAGGAAAGCAGTACACAACTCAGAATCAGTGCGATAAACTTGGTTTGAATAGATTTCACAGAATTCTCATCTCCCGTCCTCATCGTCCAGCAGTTCGATTTGAAGATTGGGATGGACCTTTTCCAATAGCCGCGCTACGTCATTACCGCGTAATCCCCGCATATCGGTTTTGGCATACACCTTATCCACAGGGTTGTTGTACCCGTACTTGACCGCAAGCAGTGGGTCGGTAAAGGCCAGAACCCTGCTGCCGGGCTCTTCCTCCCGCAGGCGGCGCGTCAGTGCTTCCAGCTCTTTCGGGTCGTTGTCAATCGCGAGTATATTCATCGGCTTGGTTCACGCTCCTGCCGGGGACTCCGTCCATAAGAAGTACCGGTTCCCCACATTGATCTGTTATTGTTTTATTATGACAAGGGAACCGTAACAAAAGCGTGACAAAAAACCGGCCCCATCTTAAAAAGATGAGGCCGGATATTTTTCGGGAAGTTTCCCAGATCTGTTAATGCCGGTCCAGGTAGGCGACGACGAATTCCGCCCAGCTGTACTGGGCCATATACTCGCCCATATAGGCGTTCACCATCTGTACGTCGCCCTGGATAAAGTCGTAATAGTCGCAGGAAAATGCCTCCGGCAGCACGGCCAGCCAGCCCCGCCCTTTCGCCAGCACCCCGGTCACGCCGGCCGCCGCCATGGTATCGGTCAAATCCTTGACCAGCTGCCGCAGGTGGCTTTGAAGCGCGGTGGAATCGGGCTGGTCCTCCCAAAGCACGGCGGCCAGCTCCCGCACGGTGCAGACCGCCCCCCGGCGGTTCACCAGGTAGGCAAACAGCTCTTTCGTTTTGCTGCGGGCAAATTTCAAAGGCAGTCCGCCGAAGAACACCTCGAAATTGCCGAAGCACTGCACCCGCAGGCGGCCGTCGTCCTCCCGCAGCACCGGGCGGCGCAGGTCTTCCAGCTCCCAGCGGATGGTTTCCGGCGTCGCGGGCTTCAGAACATAGCCCGAAGCGTGCAGGTGGAACGCCTCCCCCATGTACTCCGCGTATCCCGTTACAAATACAATGTTTACACAGTTATAAAGGTCCTTGAGGCGCTTGGCAAGCTCCAGCCCGGTCAAATCGAACATCTCCACGTCCAAAAACGCCACGTCGGGATAAAACGAGCCGCATTTCACCTGTTCCAGCGCCTCCAAAGGGTCTGTAAAGGCGAACAGCGAACAGTTGGGCACCACTTCCCGAATGGCACGCCCCAGCACCTCAAGGGCGATGGGCTCGTCGTCCACGGCCAACACAGTCATGCTCACACGGTTTCCCCTCCCTTGGAATGTCGATTTTCACGGTGGTTCCCCGCCCGGGAACGCTCTCCACGTCCAGTCCGCCCCCGCATTGGTTTTCCAGCCGCATGCGCACGTTTTCAATGCCCGCGTGGCCGCAGCCGTCTTCCGGTTTCTTCTCAGGGTCAAAGCCCACGCCGTCGTCCGTCACGGTAATCCGCCAGCCGCCTTCCGTTTCCTCCGTGGCAATCCACACGGTTCCGC
>OJKJ01000210.1_pt1 | contig 41364 bp, 31 predicted proteins | sample 1596491 | NCBI WGS metagenome assembly OJKJ01 (sample SAMEA4350160, study PRJEB24818) | metagenome | biome: human; feature: gut; material: faeces | place: Denmark | collected 2013-09 | reverse complement strand
CTGCCGCCCCCGCCCCCGCAATCCCCTGCTCCTGCGCCGGCAGAACCCGGCTGGCGGCCGTCTCCATCCTGGCGTCCGACCTGACCATGGCCATGGAAAACGCCATCGCGGTGCTCTCCGTGCTCTCCGAGGGCGGCCGCGTCCCGGATGGCCAGGGCTTTTTGACGGCCGCGTTTTCCCTGCTCCTCTGCCTTCCCGCCCTCTTCTGGGGAAGCGGGCTGGTGGCGCGGATGATGGAGGAGGTTCCGGCGGTGTCCTCCCTCTTTGCCGGTTACATGGCCTACACCGCCGTCACCATGGCGCTCCAGGACGAATCCGTAGTTCTCTTTCTGTCCGCCATCCATTTCCGCCACAGCCTGCCCGCAGCCGTGGCCGCGGGAATCCTGACCGCGGCGGCCGGATGTGACATGCGCAGGGAGCAGGAGGCCCGGGCCGCCCTCTGCCGCACCGGCGCTCCCAGGCGGCCCCGCGGCCTTCCCCTTCTCCCATACGCCGCGGTACTGATCTACGCGCTGTCCACCGTCCACGTCTTTTTCCACCTGGCGAAAGGCCCGGTGATCGGCGGGATCGGAGTCAGCCCGGAGCTCATGTTCGGCTTCACCCCATCCGGCGCCGACGCGGTCCGTGCGGTGGGAGCGCCGCCTCATCTGCTCTCCCTGTTTACCTGCCTCCTGGCGGTGCGCTCTGCATCCTCCGGCGCCGGACGGGCGCGACCCTGGAGCGCATTCCGGCTGGTGTGCATACATACCGCCGCCATGATCATGCTCTACGTGCTGCTCTGTGGCGCAGGCTTTTTCCTGCTGTTCGGCCCCGGCATACTCTCCCCCCTGGACCTGTTGTGCCGCCTGGTATTGCAGATCCTGCTCCATTGGTCCTATGCGGCCGTGTTCTCCGCCCTGGCCGTTCCGGTCAAAAACCGGGCCGCCGCCACAATCCTCGGTATCTTCTGCCTCATGACGGAGGACATTCTGGTGGATGTGTTCTGCTACTCCGGCCACCTGCGGGTCCTGGCCGGATTCCTTCCGGAATACTACATCCACTCCCTGTCCTTCTGCCCCTTAAGTCCGATTCTGGCCGTGCGGTGCGCGCTGGCAGCCGGTATCCCCATTCTGCTCTTCTCCACCGTGGCGAAACGGCGGCAGCGAGCGGTCAGGGCGGCCGTCTGACCAGAGCGATAACCCCTTTTACAACGCTTCTGCGCCGCAGCAAACGCGAACTGGCCGGCAGAAAAAACAGCCGCCCCGGCATTGACTTCCACGACAATCGCTTGCAGGCTGCGCCAATGACCCATTACATTCAAAAAAAGCAGGGGTTCCCGCCTCCGCGTTATTCCCCTGCCCCAGCCGCCCGTTCCGGGCGGCTTCTATAAAATTGTCTTAAGCGAATTGGCTGTAGTAAAGCTGGGCGTACGGTCCATTGGCTTTTACCAACTCCCGGTGCTTTCCCTGCTCAATGATATTACCGTTCTCCATCACCAGGATCAGGTCCGCATCCACGATGGTGGACAGCCGGTGGGCGATCACAAAGCTGGTCCGGTTCTCCATCAGGGCGTTCATCGCCCGGTTGATCTCCATCTCCGTCCTGGTGTCCACGCTGGAGGTCGCCTCGTCCAGAATCAACAGCGCCGGGTTGCTGAGCACCACCCGGGCGATGGTCAGGAGCTGGCGCTGGCCCACGGAAATATTCTCCGTGTCATTGCCCAGAACCGTATCGTAACCCTTGGGCATGGTCCGCACGAAAAAGTCCACCCGCGCCGCCTTGGCCGCGGCCACGATCTCCTCCCGGGTGGCATCCGGCTTGCCGTAAGCGATATTTTCGGCAATGGTTCCCTCAAAAAGCCAGGTGTCCTGCAAAACCATGCCGAAATGGCTGCGCAGCCAGGACCTGGACATAGTTTTCGTGTCCACGCCGTCCAGCAGGATCGTCCCGCCGTCCACCTCGTAAAACCGCATAAGCAGGTTGATTAACGTGGTCTTTCCCGCTCCGGTGCTGCCCACCACCGCAATCTTCTGGCCCGGATGGGCGGTAAAGCTGATATCCTTCATCAACACCCGCTCCGGCGTGTAGCCGAACCTCACGTTGCGAAACTCGACTCTTCCTTCCGTGCGCCCGGTCAGCGCCGCCGTCTCCGGCTCCGCCCCGATCTCCGGCTCATCTAACAGTGCGTAAATGCGCTCCACCGAAGCCAGGGCCGACTGCATGGAGTTGACCATGTAGGCCCCCTCGGTCAGCGGCTCCGCGGACTGGTTCACGTACTGGAAAAATGCCTGGAACGTACCCACGCTGAGCGCCCCGTCGATCAGGAGCTTTCCTGCCGTCACCGCGATCAGCACCTGTCCCAGCCGGTTCACCAGGCGGATGGCCGGGTTGATGGCGTTTACCAGAAAATCCGCCTTGCGGGAGACTTCGGCCAGCTCCTCCGTGGCCCTGTAAATCTCCCGGGAGCTGTTCTGCTCCCGGCCAAACGCCTTGATAATCACGCGGCCGCTGTACGCTTCCTCCACCCGCGCCGTCACATTGCTCACGCACTGCTGCCGCCGGGCCGCCAGCTGCAGGGTTTTGGCCGCAAACAGCTTGGTGGACAGCAGCGCCAGCCCCATGAAAAACAGGAAAATGAGCGTCAGCCAGACCTGCATCTGAAACATTACCACCAGGGAACCGGCCACCATGCCCGCCGCGGTGAACAGCCTTAACAGGCCGGTCTGCAGAGCCTCCGACATCTTATCCAGGTCGTTAACCGCCCGGCTCATCACCTCGCCCGTCCTGTGGTTGTCGAAATACACCAGGGGCAGACGGTTTATTTTCTCGCTGATCTCGGTCCGAAGCCTCAGGCTCAACCGCTCCGCAAAGCTGGACATGAGAAAACTCTGCAGGGTATAAAGCCCTGCCGTAGCCGTGTAGACGGCCAACAGAACCGCAATCTCCCTCCCGCCCTGCTCCCAACTCACCCGGAACACCGTTCCCTGGGCATGGGCGCTTTGGATGCCGTTCCACAGAAAGTCCACGATTCGGACGCTGTAGAACGGCGCATAGATGGAGAGCAGGGTGTAAAATGCGACCGACACCAGCACCACCGCAAGCCGGCCGTGCTGATCGCTCACGGAGCGCCAAAGCCGCCGGATTGTTTTACCTGCGTGGTTCGGCATCTCGTAGGCGTAGTCGTCCTCGTAAGGTATGTTCTGCTCATCCTGCATCCCGCTCATCTCCTTTCATCTGCGACCTGGCAATATCCCGGTAAACCGGGCAGTTCTCCATCAGCCCGGCATGACTGCCCATCCCCACCACGCGCCCGTTGTCCAGCACGATGATTTTATCCGCATTCAAAATCGTGCTGATCCGCTGGGCGATAATCAGCACCGCGGCGTCCCCGGTCTCCGCGGCAAGGGCCTTTCTCAGCGCCGCGTCCGTTTTAAAATCCAGAGCGGAAAAGCTGTCGTCGAAAATGTACAAATCCGCCTGTTTCATCAGCGCTCTGGCGATGGAGAGGCGCTGCTTCTGACCTCCCGAAAAGTTCGTCCCGCCCTGGGCCACATGGGCGTTCAGCCCCTCCGGCAGCTCCTCCACAAAACCGGCCTGAGCCACCTTAAGAGCGTGAAGCATCTCGGACTCCCGCGCTTCCTCCCGTCCATCGCGCAGGTTATCCGCGATGGTCCCGGAAAACAGCCACGCCTTCTGCGGAATATAGGCGATGCGCCTGCGCAGCTCATTCTGAGTCATGGCGCGCACGTCCCGCCCGTCGAACCGCAGTTCACCGGAGGTCACGTCGTGGAACCGCAGAATCAGTTTGGCAATGGTGGATTTCCCGCTCCCGGTTCCCCCGATGATGGCGGTGGTCTGTCCCCGTAGGCAGGTAAAGGTCAGTCCGCCCAGGGTATCCTCGTCCGCGTCCGCAAAGCGGAAGGAAACATGATCAAACGCCACCACCGCGTCCTCCCGCCCCAGGTCCGGCAGCAGGGGGACCTCCCCGTCGCGGATCTCCGGCTTCCTGGACAGAACCTCCTCCATCCTGCGCAGGCAGACCCGAGCCCTGGGCAGCAGGATAATAACCATCTGCGCCATAATAATATAGTAGAGAATGAGAATCGCATATTCGATCAAGGCGGTGATATCTCCGATCTCCATATAACCGGCCCCGATGCGGTTGCCGCCGATCCAGAGTATGGCCACAATACACAGGTTGATCATAAAAAACGCCGTGCTGTCCAGCCCCACGAACAGCCGGTTGGCCTGGATGGAGGACTCCGCGTACTGCTCGAAGGTTCTGCGGATGCGCGCCTCCTCCCTGCGCTCCTTGTTGAACGCCCGGATCACCCGCACGCCGGTGATATTTTCCCGCAGCACCACGTTCATCCGGTCCAGAAAGCGCTGAAGGCTCTCGAAAATCACGGAGGCCTTCCGCGTCACCAGAACCGCCAGCACAATGATCAGGGCCGTCACGGCGATCAGCAGATATCCCATGGTGGCGTCGATGGCAAAGGCCATGACGATTCCCATGGTGCACAGAGCAGGCACCGGGATCACCATCTGAATACACCAGACAATGGACTGCTGGATAATGTTAACGTCGTTCAAGGTCCTGGCAATCATGGACCCGGTTCCAAACTGCTCGAAATCATGGGCAGAGAAAGCCAGGGATTTGTCGTAGACGGCGTTTCGCATATCCTTCCCCACCTTGGCGGATAAATCCGCGCACAGCCAGCTCCCAAACAGGGTCGCCGCTCCGGCCAGCACGGTGACCGCCACCATGGCCAGCCCCCGCTGGACAATAAAGTGCAGATCGCCTCCGCTCACGCCGATATTGATCATATCCGCCGTCAGCGTTGGGATCAGAAGCGCCCCCGCGGCGTCCACCAGCATGGTTAAAAGGGTCAGAACGCACAATCGTTTATACGGTTTCAGGAACCGCAGTACGGTTTTCATAAAAAGTCCTCCAATGTCAGTCAAATTCCGTTTTTTTCCGGCCGGGCGGGCTTACATCCGCCGCTCCAGCTCCCGGAAATGTTCCAGGTACTTCCCGGTCAGGCGCAGAAGCTCGCCCCGCTCCTTTGGCGTCAGCTCCAGAAACGCCTGGGCCTCCATCCCGATGGCCGGGCGTACCTTGTTCTCCACAAATTCCCGGCCCTGCTCCGTCAGATAGATATGCATGTTTTTGCCCTTTCCGCGCTTTAAGTACACGGTTCCCTCCCGCTCCAGCTTGCGGATCGACGAGTTGATGGTCTGCTTGCTGCAGAAGGACTGGCTGCAGATATCCTTCTGCAGGCAGCCGTCCCCCAGCTCACAGATCGCGTAAAAAATCGTAAGGGCGCTGTCCGACAGCCCCAGCTTCAGCGCGATATCGTGATATAGGTCGTCCATCTCCTTGTACAGCCGGTTGAACTCATTGACGTCATTTTGTTGTCTCTCCTCCAAATCCGTTCCCTCCCTGCGCTCTTTTCGGGCTTAATCCGATTTCGTACTCATTATAGTCCGATATCGTACTCATGTCAAGGGCCAGGCCAACAGCCGCTTGAAGGTTACGCCGATGGCTACTGTACACTCCGTTCCCAGTAACACGCTTCGCGCCGCTATCCTCGGGTTTTCTGTGACTTCCGCTGCGCTCCACTCACAAAAAACGCCTCGCGGGATATTGCCTGTAAACAGTAACCGCCGATAGCCCATTTCCTCCAACACAAATGGCACCGGATTTCTCCGATGCCATCTCCATTTTCTCTGGTTTTTATGGTCTTGACAGACCGTTTCGTGTGATCCGCCGGCCGGTCCGTCATGCTCAAACGCGGCGGCCTCCCTGGAGATTTCCAGATTCCGATCCCGCTGCGGCCAGCGCGCTCACATACTGCTCCAGCCGTTCTTTCAACTGTGTCTCCTCGTAAACCGCCCCGGCCAGTTCCCGTTCAAAACCGCTGTGGTTCTCGCGGGCCTCCGCGTCGGAGTACAGCCGGGCCTCGCTTATGCGCTCTCCCTCCACACGGAATACCAGCTGGTAAATCCCCGCTCCCGAAGCGGCTTCCATCACCATCTCGCAGTCCGGGCTCTCGCCGTAAATCCAGTCCGCGGCAGCGTAAGCCAGAAAATCCCCGGGCATATCCTCCTCCCGGAACCGCACGGTTTCCACCGGCCCCCAGGTCTCGGAAAATGACCTTGCCATTTTTTCGCGGACCTGGCTCACAGATATCCCGGGAGCAAATTCCATCAGGTTTGCCACCCGTTTTCTCACCGAGTCCACCCCGTTGGAGCGCAGCTTTTTGGCGCTTACGGTGAGCGCCTGACTCATGGCCTCCATGTCTGCATTTACCAGAACCGTGCCGTGCAAAAGCCTTCTGCCGTCCTCCTCGTAACCTGCCATACCGCTGATCTTTTTCCCGTCAATGAGGAAGTCGTTGCCAGAGGACCTCACGGGACGCCCCGCCAGCGCTTCAATGGCGCTGCGGGCCAGCTCCCGAAATTCTTCCTCCCCCGCCTGCCCCGGCCAGTAGAAGAAGGTAAAATTCAGATTGCCCCGGTCGTGATAGACCGCCCCGCCTCCGGACCGCCGTCTGGCCACTGTGATTTTGCGGCTTCGGCAGAGTCCGGGACTGCACTCCAGGTAGGCGCACTGGTTATTTCCCAGGATCACCGAGGGGTCGTTGACCCACAGATAAAGACCGCACTGCCCTTCCTTCAGCTCCCGCAGCAGCGCCTCCTCCAGCGCCAGGTTTTTGTACACCTGGCCGGTGCCGGAGACCACCAGCCTATTCATGGTAATGGATGGCTCCCACCGTGAGCCCCAGCGCCGCCTCGTGGATCACCTCGCCCAGCGTGGGATGGGGAAATACGGTGGAAATGATCGCCTCCGGGGTCAGGCCGTTTGTGAGCGCCAGCGTCAGAACAGAGATCAGATTGCTGGCATCCGGCCCAGCCACGGCGGCGCCCACCAGCTTTCCGTCCTCCTCCCGGGCGATCAGTTTAACAAATCCCCGGCCCTCCTCCATGGTCAGGGCCTTGCCGTTGGCCGCGAAGGGGAAGCGGCTCACGTTACAGGCGATACCTGCCTGTTTTAACTCCCGCTCCGTCCGCCCCACTGTGGCGATCTCCACTCTGGAGAAGATCACTGAGGGGATGAAATCATACTCCATGGACCTGTCTTTTCCCAAAATGCAGTCCACCGCAACCAGCCCCTGGTGGGAAGCCGCATGGGCCAGCTGGATTTTCCCGGTGACGTCTCCGATGGCGTAAATTCCGGGAACGCTGGTCTCCATGGAGCCGTTCACCGCGATGGAGCGTTTATTTTCCGTCAGCTCCACCCCGGCCTTCTCCAGCTTCAGGCCGTCCAAATTGGCCGAGCGGCCAACCGCAACCAGCACCTTGTCTGCAACCAGATATTTCGTGCGGCCGCCGGACTCAAACGCCACAATGCACTGCCCATTCTCGCTCTCACGAATCTCCTGAACCCGGACTCCGGTGCGGATGTCCACCTGGCCCTTTAAATCCTCCGTCAGCACCTCCACCAGATCCGGGTCCGTGGTGGGCAGAATCTGCTTCTCATACTCCAGCACATGAACCCGCTTGCCCAGGGACGCGTAAATTCCGGCAAATTCCATTCCGATCACGCCGCCTCCCACGATAGCGATGGAATCGAAATCCTCCTCCAGGTCCAGCGCCGTGGTGGAATTGAGCACATTGCGGCCGTGGATGCCCGGGATGGGAAGGTCCGCGATGCGCGAGCCGGTGGCAATGATCACATGCTGCGCCTTGACCGTTGTGCGGTTTAATCCCTGGGACACCAACAGTTCCTTAGGTCCCTGAAATGCCGCCGTTCCCCGGACCAGACGCACGCCGTTCGCCTCCAGCAGCGACTCAATTCCGCCCCGCAGCTGCTCCACCACCTGGTTTTTGTGGCCAATCACCCGGTGCATGTCAATGGATGCCTGGCCGCAGCTCACGCCGATGTCCTCCAGGCCGGAAAGCATGTGGTATTTTTCCGCGCTGTTGACAATCGCCTTGGTGGGAATGCAGCCCACGTTCAGACAGGTTCCCCCAACCTTGCTTTTCTCGATGAGGATCACGTCCTTGCCCTGCTTGGCCGCATAGATGGCCGCCTCGTAACCGCCCGGGCCCGCGCCCACCACGGCGATCTCGCAGGACAGTTCCTCTTTTTTGCCGAACAGGGAGAGGGCGGGATTCGGGGAAGCCTTGGCCGCGTCGCGCTGGCTGGCGGCCGCGGAAGTTCCGGCCGAATCGCGCTGGCCGCCCGCCGCAGAAGTCCCGGCCGTATCGCGCTGGCCGCCCGCCGCGGAAACGCTGGCCGTATCAGGCTGGCCGCCCGCCGCTGAAGTCCCGGCCGCGTACTCCGCCTGGGCAAAAATCTCCCCGCTGCCGATCTCCTGTCCCTCCTTCACCAGAAGCTTTTTCAGCGTTCCCGCCTGTTCCGCTTTGACCACCGTGTTCATTTTCCCGCTCTCCGCTTTCAAAAGAGGCGCTCCGGCCTGAAAGCTTCCGCCCTCCGGCACGTAAATTTTCGTAATCTTATAGCGCTTACTGCCGTCCGCGGCCTTAAATTGTAAATCCATCTTCTTCCCTCCAAATGTTGTGTTTGCGTACAATGCCGGATATCTGAACCGGCACAATACCGGCGCCGTTTTGTTCCCCGCGACAGGGAAAAAGGACGGCCGCGAAAGTCCCTCCCGCACAGCCGTCCTCTGTCCTCAAATTCCCCGATTACCTTCAATCAAAATCGTGCTCGAACTCATTGACCGCATCCATCAGAGTGGTAACGGAATACGCCATGCTGGGTCCGCCGCCGAATGCAACTGCGATCATGGCAGCCTCGATAATCTCTTCTCTGGTGGCTCCTGCCTCGTACGCTTTGTACACATGATAAACGATGCAGTATTCGCAGCGGTTGTACGCGCCGATGGCCACGCTGATCAGCTCTTTTGTCTTAACTGAAAGAGCGCCTTCCGCGTAGTTGGTTCCCAGCAGATTCATAAACGCCTGGACATGCGCCTCATTGGTTTCGCCCAGCTTTCCCAGACCGCCGACAAAATCATTCAACATTGTTCTTACATCTTTCATGTTTTAGCCCTCCAAATCGAATTTTGCATTTTCTTGTAACACTAATAATTAGCAATACAAGTATTATGATAATAATATAACACGGAAAACGCGGTCTGTCAACCCTCTTCCGTGTTGGCAAGCATTTGATTCAGAACTTCTTTGAATACCTCCAGCTTCTCCTCACTGATCCCCCGGATGGCGTCGTCCTTGAACTGTTCCGCCCGCTGGGACAGCTTTTCGTAAAGCTCCCTGCCCTCCGGCGTCATCTCCAGATACCGGACCCGCCGGTCGTCCTGGCAGCAGACCCTGCGCACCATATTCTCCTTCTCCATCCGGTCCAGAAGGCGTACCACCGTGGATTCCTTTGAGTTCATCCGCTCCGCCAGCTGCTTCTGGGTAATGGACGGGCACCGGTCCACGTAATACATGGCGATCCACTGCACCCGGCTGACCCCGCTGCCGGTAAACCGGTCCTCCAGGCGTTCCGCCAGTGTCTTGGCCCCCCTGCTCGTAATATAGGCAATGCAATCTTCCAACTGGAACATTCCTGATTCACCTCCCGATCGATCCGCGTGTCTTGTTTTATTCTGAATCTGAGTATAACACCCGGACAAAAGTGTGTCAATCACAGGATTTTGGGCGGACGGACCTACGGAGGCCGGACCCGGGAAGGCTGGCCCGAAGGAGGCCGACCGTAAAAGCCGGACTGCGCAAAGGGTTCCCCTCATCGCCGCCCGGCTTCCTCACATCAGCACCAGCAAACCCCTTCCAGATCGTACAGCGTCACCCGGGCGTTGCAGCCCTCCAGGCGGATGCCACCCTCACGGCCGTAAACCCGCGTGGTGAATACTTCCCTGCCTCCGTTCACAAACACTTCCAGGGACGAGGTGTCGGAGAATATCTGCAAATGATCCAGGCGGTCAAGCTCCACGCTGCGGCTGGTCCTTCCGCTGCCGCAAGCCCCCAGGTCCAGGGTCAGCAGCCCCTCCTTCCACTCCAGCGCCACACCGTTGCGCAGCGTCATGGTCATGGAACGGCAATGGTCAAAATCCGCCTCCAGCTCGTAAACCAGACCGCGCTCACCTGCCTGATTCAGGCTCTCCGCCTCCAGGACACGGCGGTTTCGCCTCAACGCCTGAAGCTCCTTTAAGGGCGTCTGGACCAACCGGCCGTCCGCTATATGCAGCTCCCTCGGCAGCGTCAGCGCATGCTGCCAACCAGCCTCCACGGTGGGGTTGGTATAGTCCGGGTCCGGAATTCCCATCCAGCCGATCAGGATGCGCCGCCCGCCTTCGTCCTCAAAGGTCTGGGGCGCGTAGAAATCAAAGCCCCGGTCCACCATTCGAACCTTCGCCATATCTTCCAGAATATACTCCCCCCGCGCGAAATCGTAATCCAGCATAACCGCCGTGCACTGATGCACATTGGCAAAATCCACGCCCCGCTGCGGCACGCCCTGGGGACAGCAGATCAGGCAGAGCTTGCCGTCCAGGACAAACAGGTCCGGGCACTCCCACATATAACCGAAGGCTTCCCGGGTGGTGATCCGGCCATGGTATTGCCAGCTGGTCAAATCCTCGGACCGGTATACCAGCACCAGCCCTTTCCCTGCTATATCCCGGGCGCCCAGCACCATATAATACCCGTCTGCGCGCCGGATCACCTTGGGATCCCGCACATGCCCGCTCATATCCGCCGGATAGTCCCAGTTCGTCAGCAGCAGTTCTTTTTCCGAAAAATGGAAACCATCCCGGCTCGTCATGTGGATCGTGTTGCTGCCGCGGCCGGTGAGAATATAATCGTAGTCGTCCCGGTCGAAATATTTCACATTTCCGGTGTAAAAATAGTGGATCAGCCCGTTTTCCACGAAAGCGGAGCCGGAGTACACGCCGTGGGCGTCAAAATCCTGGTCCGGATACACCGCGGGTTCACACTGCCGGTAATGCACAAAATCCCGCGTGGTGCAATGGCCCCACAGCTTCAATTCTCCGGTGGGTTCAAAGGGCGTGTATTGGTAGTAAATGTGGTAAACTCCGTTCACCTGGCACAGCCCGTTGGGGTCGTTGAGCCACCCGGTTTCCGGCATCAGGTGGTAGGCCAGACGGTTCTCATCCGCCGCCACCTGCTCCCGGTACGCCTGATTCTCCCGGTGCCACTGTTCATACATTTCCCGGTATACCTTCTGATATTTCTTCACAACCAATTCCTCCCACCGCTATTTTCGTCTGACTTCTACTGCCCTGTGGTCCACTCCGCCGCTCTCCGCGGGGAATACCTCCACCCCGAGCGCCGCTCCCTCCGTGAAAATCATCATGGTCTGAGGGTTTAATCCCTGACTGCGGATAAAATCCAGATCCATGCGCAGCAGTCTGTCGCCCTTCTTCACATGCTTTCCCTGCTCCACGAACACTTCAAATCCCTCGCCGTTCAGCTTGACCGTGTCGATCCCGGCGTGGATCAGCACCTCAAACCCGGAGTCGGAGGCGATCCCCATGGCATGCCCGGTGGGAAAAATCATCGTCACCGTGCCGTCGCAGGGCGCGCACACCAATCCGTCCGCCGGGTCCACCGCGATGCCGTCGCCCAACGCCCGGGAAGCGAACATCTCGTCCGCGGACTGGGATACCGGCAGAATGCGCCCGTTCATGGGGGAGTAGAACTGCGCCAGGGTGCGCTCCGGTCCCGCTGGTGACTCCGGGTCAACCGCGCGCTCTGCAATAGCTGCGCCTTCCGCCTCGACCACTGCCGCCGCGCCTTCTGTTCCAGTCTCCCGCACCGCCTGTTTCCCGGTTCCATCCTGCCGCTCCAGCCCGAATTTTTTCCAGAACACGATGGTCAGCCCAAAGGATACCGCCATGGACAGCGCCAGGCCAATGGCAAAATTCAGATAGTGGTCCGGCTTCATGGAGATAAAGCCGGGCAGTCCGGCCGCTCCCAGGGCCTGAGCCAGAGTCCTGGTTCCCGCCAGGTAGGCGCTGCCCACCGCGGAGCCGGTCATAGCCGCGTAGAAGGGATACTTTAATTTCAGCGTCACACCGAACATGGCGGGTTCCGTAATTCCCAACAGGGCGGAAATGCCGGAGGCGGAACAGATGGACTTGATCTTTTCATTCTTTGTCATCAGCAGCACGGCCAGCACCGCCGCGCCCTGGGCCACGTTGTTCATGCTGGCGGTGGAGAAGATAAAGCTGCCGCCGGTCTGGGCGCTGTTCGCCAGAAGCTGGGTCTCAATGGCGATAAAGCTGTGATGCATGCCGGTCATGGTGATGGGCGCATAGACGAAGCCGAACAGCGCGCCGCCCACCGGGCCCAGCGTGTTGTAGGTCCAGGTGATCCCCGCTGCCAGCAGGTTTCCGGCCTGACGCAGGATGGGGCCTACAAAGATAAATGTCATAAAGGAAGTGATCAAAATGGACAGCAGCGGCGTGGTCAGATTGTCCAGCCAGGTGGGCGTCACCTTGTGCAGTCGTTTCTCAATGGTTGCCAGAATCCAGGCCACCGCCAACACCGGCAGCACGGTTCCCTGGTAGCCGATGGCCGCGATCTCAAATCCGAAGATATTCCAGACCGGCGCCTGTGCCACTCCGATCTGGTAAGCATTCAGCAGATCGGGGTGGACCATGATCATACCCATCGCCGCGCCCAGAAACGGGTTCCCGCCGAACTTCTTCGTGGCGCTGAAGCCGATCAGCACGGGCAGGAACGTAAAGGGCGCGTTGGCAAATGTATTGATTGCCGAGGCCAGCCCCTGCCACTGGGGGTAAAGCTCAATCAGGGATTGCCCTCCGATTAACGGGGAGGTCAGCAGGTTGTTCAATCCCATCAGCAGACCGCCCGCCACAATGGCCGGGATGATGGGGACAAAAATGTCGCTGAGCATCTTGATAAACCGCTGCACCGCGTTCCCCTTCTCCTCCGGTTCTTCCTCCCGGCTCTCCTGCACGGTTCCCAGCTGCTTTTGCACCTCGTCGCAGATCAGATTCACAAGGCCCGCCCCAAAAATGATCTGGAACTGGGACTGTGTCAGAAACACGCCCTTGACCCCCTCCACATCGCTGATGGCCTCCTCGTTCCGCAGATCGTTGTTCCTCAGCTGCAGACGCAGCCGTGTGGCACAGTGCGCCACGGAGCGGATATTTCCCTTTCCACCTGAGAGCTCGATCACCTGGCTGGCAATTTTTGCATAATCCATGATTTTTCCCTTCCCCTTTCAAACATTTCCGGTATCGGTTCCATACTTAGATATTATAACTTTGCTGGCATTTTGTCAATATTTTTTATGGCACCGGTGCCATATCCGTATGTAAAAAATCAGCGCTGTTTTTTGTGCATTCTATCCAAAATCAGCGCTGATTATTCTATTTCCCACCGTTTCTTCTCCAACAGGCGTGCGGTTTGACTGTTTTCCTACTGTTCTACCGGTTGTTTCTCCCGTATTGCCCCATACCGCTCCATTTCTCCCCGGGAATCTACCTCTCCCTCACGCTTTTCCCCTCAATAAACGTGTAATCCACGATCTGTTTTTTTGGCACCGGTTCCCCCCGGATCATCTTCAATACGGTCTCCGCCCCCAGATAACCCATGGCGTAGGAGTCAAATTTCAGCGTGGTCAGCGGAGGCTTTAACAGCGCGCTCTCGTCATAGCCTCCGAACCCGGCCACCGACACATCCTCGGGCACCCGCAGACCGTGCCGCTCCAGCACCAGATATGCGCCGAAGGCCAGACGGTCCGTGGCGCAGATCATGGCGTCCACCGGCCCATTCTCCAGGACCGCCTCGGCCATGCGCTGGCCACTCTCGTAGCTGTAATCCCCCTGAAGCGCGACCACCTCCGGATCGCCCTGCTCCCGCAATCCGTCCAAAACCCCCTGCCGCCGGCTGATTCCCACCGCCAGGTCGGACTCCTCCACTCCCAGATAGCCCACCCGCCTTGGTCTGGTCCGCCCCACGTAGGCGCCCATGGCCCTGCCTGCGCCGTAGTCGTCGGCCACCACCACGGTTCCCTGGGGATACTCCTGCGCCAGCACCACCACCGGCACCGGACAGCTCTCAATGGCTTCCCGCAGCTCCGGCGTGATGGTGATGGCGCTGACCAGAATGCCGTCCACGTTCAGCGTCATCAGCCGCTGCATATTTTTCAGCTCCAGCTCCGGGCTGTGGTCCGAGTCCTTGATCAGCGTCTCGTACCCCTGTCCCCGCAGATACCGGCCGATGCTGGTCACCACCCGGCTGGTCACCTTGGAGTTGAGCGTGGGAACCACCACCCCGATCACATTGCTCTCCCTGGCTTTCAGGCGCGCAAACGCATTGGGCTCGTAGTTGTACTCCCGCGTGATCTCCTGAATCCGCTCCCTGGTGGACTCCTTCACATATCCTCCGTTAAAATAGCGGGACACCGTACTCTTGGTGACTCCCGCCATGTCGGCAATATCGGCCATGGTGATTTTTCTCGGCATTTTCCTTCACTCCGTCTTTCCGTCGTCCCCGAAGGCTTTGAGCCGGCCGCGGACCTTCCGGTCAGCCGGCCGCCATCGCCCCGGTAGTTTCCCTTAATTATACTGAAATGGGAAGGTTTCAGCAACTGGTTTTAGCATTTTTCTCCGCCCGGAAATTTTCCGGCTTTGCCTGCACAAAAAACAGGAACCCCGCCCGCCTGCGTCCCCCGCAGTACCCGGGCGGCGTTCCCGCCGCAAACATTTTAATTATTCGTTCAGAATCCCTTAATCCCCAAACACCGAATTGTACCGGTCAACGCACTCGTTCATGGTGTTGATCACATGGGAGATGGAACCCAAGGGCTCCAGGGAAACGTCCTCAATGGGCTTTCCGCTCTCCACCTGCTGGATCATCCACTCGATGGCCTGAAGCTGCTTGTCAAACAGCAAATCGAAGGGCTTGGAGTTGCTGAGGGACTCCTTGATCAGCTGGTCGTTGTCCGCACAAACTGTGTTGAATTTCTCAACAGAAGCCGCCAGTTCGTCGTACAGAGGACGGACCTCAGTCAGATCCATGTCGGTGATGTTCTCGTCCCACACGCCCTGCTCTTCAATTACATTGATGATCTTCCGGGTCAGGTCGATGTTGTTGCTGGCGTAATACTGGATCATGTGTCCCTCGCCCTTAAGCTCCTCGCGGAACTGCTCCGCCCGCTCGTTGGCAAATACCGTCACCGCGTCGTAGTAGTCATAGGCAATGGGGCCAAATTCCATGGCTGCTTCCAGAATCACCGGATGCAGCTCCTTGGGCTTCGCGTACTGGTTGTCCGCGTATGCCCCGTGCATTCTGCTGATCTCGCTGAAGGACTCCATCAGCTTGCGCAGCGGATCGGCCATCTCCTTGACCATGGCATCCATATCCCCGTAGGAGGGCTCCATGTCCGCAAGCTCCAGGGCCATATCCAGCGTCTCCGTGTTCAGGCCCACGATGCGGTAGCCGTAGGTAAGTCCGGTATCCGGCAGCAGTGCGAATTCCTCCCCGTCTCCCACTACGACAAAATAGTAGTCGATGTTGTTGAGGACTTCCAGGATATCATTGTTCAGCTCAATGTAAACATTGTACTTGATTAAGTCCATGGTCTCCTCGTCCAGCTCCGGCTCTGTTTCCGCCTCCGTCTCAGCCTCGGTGGACGGGGCCAGGGTCAAATCCTTTTCTCCTCCGAACTTTCCGCCCGCTTCCGGGGATTTTGAGCCGCAGCCGCCAACTGTCAGGCTGGCTGCCAGAGCTGCGGCTGCCAGAATTGTCATGCTTCTCTTTCTCATCTGTGTATCTCCTCTTTTATCTACATAATATGTGTATATTACCACAGTCTGAGCTATTTTTAAAGTCTATTTCCAAATATTGCATAACAATCCCGGATCATTTTCCAGGCCTCCCGTCCACCGTCACTCCGCCTTGTTCCCCTCCACGGAAATGATCACGTATTCGCAGTGGCGGCTGGTCCGTATGGGGTATCCCCAGCCCCCGATGCCCGAGGAGACAATCACCTGGAGGTGGTCCAGCTTCCGCTGCCCGTAATTCAGTTCCACGATACCCGCGGCCTGGCTGATCAGTCCCGTGGGCCAGATCTGGCCGGCGTGGGTGTGCCCGGAGAGCAGAAGATCATACCCCGCACGGTCCGCCGCCTCAAGCTCGCTTGGCTGGTGATCCAGCAACAGAAGAAAGCTGCTCCGGTCCGCTCCGTCCAGAAGCTCCTCAAGCCCTCTGCGCCGCCCATCCACGGGCCTGGATCGGTCGTCCCGCCCGACCAGGGTCAGATCCTCCGCCGCCTGTACCCGCCGGTCCGTCAAAATGGTGATCCCCGCGCCGCGGATTGCACGTTCCAACTCCTCCGCTGTGAAATTGGGCGTGCGGGTGTAGCTGGCCCGGTCGTGGTTTCCCCGGACAAAATAGACCCCAAGGGGACATTTGACCGCCCCCAGCACCGCCATGGCCTCCTCCATCTCCTCCCGGGTGGTCGCCTCGTCCACGATATCCCCGCACAACACCAGCAGATCCGGACCGGCTGCCTCGATCTCCCCGGCGTATCCGGCCAGATCCCGTCCGTCCATGGTGGTGCCGAAGTGCAGGTCGCTCACCAGCGCGATTCTGTAGCCCTGGGCGCGGATCGGTTTCTCCGTCTCCACCCGGTAATCCGTGCGCACCACCCGGTGAATGTTCCAGTAGCCGTAGCCCATCAGAAGGGCCGTGCAGAGAAACGGGACCAGACCACAGCGGTAAACCCTCTCCCACCTCCGTCCGCCGCGCTTTGTAAGCCGGATCAGGGCGTTTACCAGGTCCAGGCACAGGGCGAAGCCGAACAGGTGCATCACCACCATGGCCCAGGTATTCCACACCTGGAACACCTTAAAGGCGCTCACCGCCCCCAGGGCAGCGGCCCACAGCCCGGCCGTCCGGTCCGCGGGCTTCTTCCTCCACCAGGAGATAACGCGTTTAAAATAGAAGTAAAAATAGATGCCGACCGCCGCCGAACCTCCCAAAAGCGCGCCAAGAAACATTGCTCTCATCATCCGTCTCCCTCATCCCGCGGATCGCTCCGCCTTACTCTACGCCCTGAAACAGCTCCGCCGCCCGGCGCATATTCTCCCGCACCGGCACCTGGAACGGGCAGCGGGTCTCACAGGCCCCGCAGGCGGTGCACTCGGACGCCTTGTGCTCCAACACCCGGTAGTGTTCCCGGACTGTCTCCGGCATATGTCCCTGGGCTTTGCAGAGATTTAAGAATTTTGTCACCATTGCCACGTCGATGCCCTTGGGACAGGGCGCGCAGTGGCCGCAGTACATGCAGTGGCCCTCCCAGCGGATTTTCGGAAACCCGGCGAATGCCGGGGCAAAATCCTTCTCCGCCTCGGACGCGTCCGAATAGCCCGCGCTCTTCACCAGTTCTGCCGGCGTCCTTGCCCCGGCCAGCACGGTGGCTACCCCCGGGCGGGTCAGACAGTAGTGCAGGCACTGATAAGCGGTCAGCGCCTTACCCGCCGGGGACAGCTTTTCGTCCAGCAGTTCCCCGCCTCCGAAGGCCTTCATCACCGTGATGCCCACGCCCAGGCGGTTGCAGGTCTCATAGAGGGCCTGGCGGTCCGGGTTCATATTAATCAGCTGTTTCTTATAATTAGCTTCGCTCCACAGCGCCTCGCAGTCCTCCCCGGCGGGCTGCAGGTCGTAGCAGGGGTTGATGCTGAACATCAGCACTTCGATCAGGCCGCTCTCCACCGCCGCAAGGGCCACCTGGGGATTGTGGCTGCTCAGGCCGATGTGGTGGATTCTTCCGCTCTGTTTCAGTTCCCGGGCGAAGGCCCCCACCGGCCCCTCCAGAATCGCCTGCCAGTCTTCCATGGAGTCCACATAGTGGATCATGCCCACATCCAGGCTGGGCACGTCCAGCCGTTCCATCAGGTCGGCAAATCCCTCCCTCACCTCCCGGATCTCCCGGGTCCGCTTGTACTGGCCGTTCTGCCAGACCGAACAGAGATGGCCCTGCAGCACAAAATGCCCCGGAACCTCCTTAAGCACCCGGCCCACGCTGCTGCGCACCTCCGGGTCCGCGGTGTAAAAATCCAGATAATTGACCCCCATGGCCCTGGCCGCCGCGAACATTTCCCGGATGTGCTCCTCCCCGCCCGCAAGGCCCTCGCAGCCCATGCCGATCTCTCCCACCAGCAGGCCGGTATTTCCCAATGCCCTGTAATTCATCTTTCACTGCTCCTCTCTCGTTTCACGCGCCCGGCGAAACGCCGCCAAAGGCCTTCACCCGCGCGCTGTCCATTTGCCTCAACCACCAGAATACTCCTTGAAGTGCACTCCAAGTCAACTACTTTTTTGCAGAAAACACTCAGTTTAGACACTCGGTCCCCACCCGCAACACGGTCAGGGCCACGGACAAATCGGACTGTTTCCGTAAATCATGCGCTGTCACCAGCCGTCAGGCTGATAATACGTGATACATTTTCTTAATTATACCAGTATCCGGCAATTTACAGAAGTCCCGCCCCTGCAATTCACCCAAAAACTGCCCGGATTTCTCTCATAACCGGAAATCCGGGCAGTTCCCATTCGGGCGATTGCCGTTTCTATATTTAATCCCTTAATCCGCCATAATCACTCCCTCGCCGCCCAGGCTCCGTCTGCCCAGATTATACACCAGCTTATAGTAGGTGGGCAGCAGGATCAGCGTCAATACCGTTGCCGCCAGCAGGCCGCCCACGTCCACCAGCGCCAGGCCCTGCATCATCTTGCCCGCCTTGCCGTAGGCCAGGGCGTTGGGCACCATGGAGATCACCGTGGTCAGCGTGGTCATCAGGATGGGGCGCATTCGGATGGCTCCCGCCTCCACCAGCGCCTGGTCAAGGGGCATCTCCGGCAGCATCTGGTTCACCGTCTCCACGTAGAGGATGCCGTTGTTCACCACCGTGCCCACCAACATCAGGAAGCCCAGCATGGAAACCATGCTGATGGGGCTGCCCGCCAGGTACAAAAGGCCGAAGGAGCCGATCAGACTGAAGGGGATGGTGGTCATCACCATCAGGGAGAACTTGGGCGACTCGAACTGAATTGCCATGACGATAAAGATCAGGAACACGCCCGTCACCAAAGCGCCTCCCAGAGCGCCCAGCTCCTCGCCCATCATCTCGTCCAGGGAGTTGGCCGCCAATTCCACCTCAGGCGGCATTTTCCACTGGGACACGAACTTTTTCACATCCTTTTCCGCAGTTTTCTTGTATTCGGCCTGGGGTTCCATGGTGATGGACACCTGGTACTGTTTATCCTTGCGGGAAATCTGCTGCGGGCTGTCCTCATAGCGGATCTGCGCCAGGTCCTCCAGGGGAAGGGCCGTGCCCGAGGCCGTGTTGATCATCATTCCCTGCAATTTATCAATGGTGTCATACCGGTCCTTGGCATACTCCACCTTGATGTCCACATCCTCGCCGTTCACACGGATGGTGGACGCCTTGATGCCGCTCAAATTGCTGTAGATCGCCGAACCGATGCCCGCGGGCGTCAGCCCCTCCGCCTGGGCGGATACAGGGTCGATGTCCACCTTGACCACCGGGGCCGCGTTTTCCACCGAGGAATGAACCTGCATCACGTCCCGGCGCTGCCGCAGCTGCTCCGTCAGGTCGTTGGCAGCAGCCTTTAAGGCCTGATAATCCGTGCTCTGCAAATCGATCTCGATCTGATCGCCGCTGCTCATGGCGCCGGAGCTGGTGGTGCTGCCCTGTTTCAGGGTCACGGACATATCTTTGTAGCGCTCCGTCTCACGCCGCCATTTGTCAATCACCTGGTCGGTGGACAATTTCCGGTCGTCCTTCAGATACGCGCTCAGGGTAACGTCGCTGCTTCCGCCCATGCTCAGACCGCTGGAGCCGTAAGTCACCAGGTAATGGTCCACGTCCTCCTCGCTCATCACCATCTCTTCCAGCCCGGAGAGCGTCTCATTGATGGCCTCCACGGACAGGCCCGGTTTGGTCTTGACCGTCATCTGCACGATGCCCTCGTCCACGCTGGACATCAGATCCATGTTCAGCTGGGAGGCCATGAGAAGCGCCAGAACCAAAAACAGCACGCTGGTTCCCAACACCAGCTTCGTCCTGGGTATAATGGACGGCATGTGGCTGCGGTACCAGCTCTGCATGGATTTCACCATCCCGTTTACCGGCGCCTGGTCATTTTCCTTCGGATGCCACTGGTAAAAGCACAGAGGCACGATGCTCACTGCGGAGAACAGGGAGGCGATCATACAGAATACAATGGTAAAGCCCAGCTGCTTGAACAGCTGCCCCGACAGGCCGGAAAGGAGCGCCAGGGGCAAAAATACCACGCAGGTGGTCACCGTGCCGCCTGTGATGGCGCCGATCATGGTGCGGCTGCCCTCGATGGCGGCGTCGTAAAAGTTCATCTTCTCCTTGGCCCTGAAACAGCCGTCCAGCACGTTGATGGAGTTATCCACCATCATGCCGACGCCCAGCACCAGGGAGGTCAGGGAAATCACGTTCAGGGAAAATCCCATGGCGCTCATGGCGATCAGCGCCAGCACGATGGAGATGGGGATGGACGTTCCCACGATCACGGACGCCCTCAGATCCCCGTAAAACAGCCACAGAATCAGCATGGACAGCAGAACCGCCACGATCATGGTCTGGAACACATTGGAAATGGACTCCTCGATCATCTCGCTGGAATCATTGATCACCGTGATGTGGATCCCCGGGTTGGTCACCTGTATGGCTTCAATCTGTTTCATAACCTCCCTGGAAACGTCGATGGCCGTAGCGCTCTGCTGCTTTTTGATTCCCAGGGAAATGACGTCGTCCCCGTTGTAGCGCCCGATGGAATCCGCGTCCTTGACGGCGCTGTACACGTTGGCCACATCTGAGAGGTGGATCACGTCCCCGCCCGCCAGAGGGATTGCGATGGACTTAAGGCTCTCTGCGTCATCGTAGTCGTTTCCCACGCTGACGTCCAAGTCCTGCCGGCCCACGTGGACGTCTCCGGCCGGTATGGTGAAGTCCGCGGCTCCCACGATCTGCGCCACCGCGGACATGCTCAGATGGTACTGCGCCATTTTCTCCGGGATCAGTTCCACCCGGATGTAGCTTTCCTGGCCGCCGGACAGGGACACCTCGCCCACGGAGCTCAGCTTCTCAAACTGCGGCACAATATTGTTGTCCACATATGTATACAGGTTTTCGTCCACCTGGCCGCTGACCGCCAGGGTGACCACCGGCTGGGCGTTCATATCCATTTCCAGGATATTCGGCTCCTCAATGTCGTCCGGCATCTGGCTGCGGATTCCGTCGATGGCTTTTTTCAGGTTAATGTAGGCGGTGTCGATGTTGGTGCCGTACTTGTACTGCACCAGCACGACGGCCACATTTTCCTGGGAAAAGGACTGAACCGTGTCCACCCCGTCGAGGGATGAGATGGCGTCCTCCTGCTTCATGGTGATCAGATCGTTGATGTCGTCCGGGCTTGCGCCCGCGTACACGGTGCCCACCACCAGCATGGGCAGCTCCATCTCCGGGGTCAGCTCAATCTTGGTTCCCAGAAGGGACTGAAGTCCGAAGTAAGCGATGGTAATCAGGCACAGCACAATGGTCACCGGCCGCTTCACCGCAAATTTTGTGATATTTACCATCCCTACTCACCTGCTTCCTGCTGCGCTTCTTCCAGAAGGACGTTTGCTCCGTCCACCAGCTCGTTGCTCCAGCTGGTGATCACCTGGCTGTCCGGCTGAAGTCCCGACTTCACTTCCATACGCTTCGAATCGTAGATTCCGCCGAGAATCATCGTCTTTTTCGCCACGCCGTCCTCATAGCAGTACACAAACGGCTGGCCCGCCGCGTAGTTCACCGCGTCCACCGGCACCGTCATCACGCCCCGGGCCTGGTCGATCACCGCGGTCAGCTTGACCTTGGTGCCGCTCGTCAGGCCGTCCGCCTGGTCCACCTCCGCCTTCACGTCGTACAGCCCGGTGGACGGATTCACCATGGAACCGATCTCCGTCACCCGGCCGCTGTAGTCCGTGCCGTTTTTCGAAATCGCAACCGTGTCCCCGGCCGCCAGATTAGACCTGGTTTTCTCCGTGATGCCAAACTCCACCTGCACCCGGTCCCCGGCTGAGATCACGCAGACCTCGGTGCCGGTGGAAACATGGTCGTGGGGTTCCACATTCCGTGTCTCCACCGTGCCGCTTATGGGAGCGGTCACCGAAGTGTACTCCAGCTGCAGATCATACTGGTGTTTGGCGGCCTCGTATGCCAGCCGGGCGCTCTCAGCCCCGTCCCTGGCCTGTTCCATGGACTGCTGGGACGCGTAACCTCCGGCGTAGAGCGGCTCAATCCGCCCGTACTCCCGGGCCGCCTCGTCGGCCGCCACCTTTGCCGACTCCATCTGAAGCTTTAAGGAGGTCAGCGCGTCAGAATCGATCTTTAACAGCGCCTGCCCTGCCTGAACCTGATCTCCGGCCTGGAAATACACCTCCAGCACCTCGCCGCCGATTTTCGGCATGACCGCCGCCCGGGACTGGGGCTCCACCGTGCCCGTCAAATCCGTGTACAAAACAATATCCCCGGTCTGGGGAACCTCTGCGGACACCGTGGGGCGCGTCTCGTACTCCGCCGGTTTTTCCATTCCTTTCATCACGCGGAAGAAAATCCCTCCGGCCGCCAGCAGGACGACCGCTCCCGCAATCAATATCGTTTTCTTCTTCATCACACTCATCTTCCTTTCTGTCCGGGCTATGCTTCCTACGCCCTGATTCCCTGTTCCAATATGCCAAGCTGCTTTTCCACCGCTTTTTCCAGCTTTAAAAGCCCGGAGCATTGGTCAAAATACAGCAGCACCGCCTTGTATAGTATCGACATCCCCATGTCCAACGCACAGGCCAGCCCATCTTCATCCAACCGCGGATAGAGGGCGCGGTCCAGAACTTCAAAACAGGCCCTGCCCCGGCTCTTCCACTTTCCCGCCCGGTAATATTCCTGTTCCACCTGTACGAAGGCCGGTCTGCAGCCCTCATCCTCCAGAATATGCCTGCCGACCTGTGAATACATCCGTCCCACATCATTTTCCGTCAGCAAACGGAACAGCCGCTCCATGCTGTCGTTAAAGATTCCCTTCTGACTGCGGAAGGAATCCAGCAGCATCTCCTCCACCTCCCGCTCCATCGTCCTCAGCATACAGGAAAACATATCGTCCTTCCCGTCAAAATACGTGTAAAAGCTGGCCCGTGAGATACCGGCCCGGCGGATCAGCCCGCTCACCGTGATCTCTATGTAGGGTCCGCTGAGAAATGCATCGCGCATGGCCTCCAAAATCATCTTCTGTTTGCAGCTGCTCAGATTTAAAAATTTCTGTGTCGGCACACTGTCTCACCTCCTCTGCATGGCGTGCCATTGCGGGCAGTCATAATCATACATTATAGTTTGATTTGTCTAACAGACAATAGACAAATAGGGGCCCGGTGCACAAGTTTTGTGCACCGGGCCCCTATTTGCCCAAATTTGTTTCCCGCATCCCGCTGCGGGCTATATTACTCCGGCTGTTCCACGCTGCGCTTTAACGCCTCCGTCACATCATCTCCGAAAATGACGTTCAGGCGATGCAGGGTCCGCTGTATGGGCGGCTTCTCCCCGCTCTCCAGCCACTCCATCATAAAGCCCTTGATTGCGTACTGGTAAAAGCGGCTGATCAGCGCCTTGTCCTCTTCCGTGGCCGGAATTCCCTCGGACAGGATATCCACCAGCCGCTCGAAGATCACGGAAACGGCCTGATCCATGTACCGCTTGACCTCGCTGCCGGAGGACTGGTTCAGGTTGTAAAACAGCGCTCTGTGGCTGATCATACTGTCCAGCCCACGCACGATGAACTCCTCCGGATTGCAGCTGCTCAAATCCTTCTCAAGCCGCTCCACCATACGCTGGGACTCCAGGCGTAAATACTCCTCCAGCACCTCGTACACGTCCTGATAGTGGTAATAAAACGTGTTTCTGGAGATCTGGCATAAATCGGTGATCTCCTTTACCGTTATTTTATCCACAGGCTTTTCCGAAGCCAGATCGGAAAACGCCCGCAATATCTCCCGTTTCGTCAGTGTCGTCACGTATTATCCCTCTTTACTTTTTACATGTGGGAATATTATACAGCAAACGATTCTGAGATACAAGTGCCGGTTTTTATATCGTTCCGTTATAATTCCGTTAACAGTTCAGGCGATCTGCAAAGAATTTGATCAGTCCAACGCCACCAGCTCGTATTCCCGCCGCCCCAGCCCCAGGGCCTGGGCCGCCTCCACCGTGTGGATGCCGTTACGGCTCTCCATCCGTTCAATGAGCGCCGCCTTGCCGCTGTCCGGGGAATTGTAAACCGCGTCCACGCAGGCCTGATCCAGAGCCACCGGGTCTAAGGAAGCGAAAATGCCGATGTCCGCCATCTCCGGGTCGTGGGGATGGGCGTCGCAGTCGCAGTCCACGGACAGGTTGTTGGCCACGTTGATGTAGGCGATGTTCTCCCGCCCCATAAAGTCCATCACCGCCTTGTCCGCGTCCGCCATGGACTCCAGGAAGGAGTCGTGGTCCGCCGTAAACGCGTCCTCAAACACCAGGCTGGTAGCAGAGGTGTGAATCCAGACCTTGCCGCGGGCGGAAGCCACGCCGATGGACATATTTTTGAGAGCGCCGCCAAAACCGCCCATGGCGTGCCCCTTGAAATGGCTGAGCATCAGCATGGAGCCGTACTCCTTGAGATGGGTTCCCACGTAGTTCTCCCGCAGATGCTTACCGCCCTCCACCGGGAGCGCCATGTCCCCCTCCTCGTCCAGGAGGTCGCAGGGCGCGATGGCCGTGAACCCGTGCTCCTCCATGGTGTGCCAGTGGGCCTCCGAGGTGTTGCGCCTGCCCTCGTAGGCCGTGTTGCACTCCACGATGGTGCCCTTTAACTCCTGCACCAGGTCCTTGATCAGGTTGGGATTTAAAAAGTTATGACCGCCCGGCTCGCCGGTGGAAATCTTTACCGCCACGCTGCCCTTCAGCTCCGCGCCCATGGCCCGGTAAATGCGGACCAGGGCCTGGGGCGTGATTTCCGGTATGAAATATACCTTTGACTTTTCCATTTGTACCTCCTTGGTGGGTGTATTTCTCGTTTCTATCCGGTATCTTACACCTTGGAGTGCACTCTAAGTCAAATGGTTTTTTCGTTTTTTTCAGGCGCTGGAAACCAGATGTTAAAAATCTCCCCCAGCGCCGTCACGCCTGAAATATCCGAACTCCGCCGTACCGGACGATCCCGTCGATCCAGCGCTCCACCTCCGCCTGCTCAGGGGTCCGCACATCGCTCAAATACAGGTCGGAACCGATATTTTTCGCCTTTCCCTTCCCCATATCGTGGTAGGGGATCATGTCGACGGCGGAGACGCCCGACCGGCTCAGGCTGGCGATGGCCCGCAGATGCTCCTCCGAAAGGTTGTAGCCGGGTATAACCGGACAGCGCAGCCGCACGTTTTTCCCCGCTTCCAGGAGCAGCCGCAGATTCGCGAGAATCAGGCTCTGGCCCACGCCGGTCAGACGCCGGTGAAGCTCCTCCCCCGTGGCCTTGTAGTCGAACAGAAACAGGTCCACATCAGGCAAAAGCCTTTGGTACGCCTCCCAGGGCGCGAAGCCGCTGGTCTCCATGCAGACGTAAAGCCCCGCTCCCTTAAGGGCCCTGCACAGCTCCCGGGCGTAGTCCGCCTGGGCCATGGGCTCCCCTCCGCTGATGGTCACTCCGCCCCCTGAGTCCTCATAATAGTCGCAGTCCTTCATCACCTCGGCCACAACCTCCCCGGCGGACATCTCTCTTCCATATATCCCCAGCGCGCCCTGGGGGCAAATCTCCAGGCACGCCCCGCACAGCATGCAGTCGGAAAAACGGAGGCGGTGAACCCCGTAATCCATCTCATGAACGCGCTGCCCGCAGACAGCCGCGCAGGTTCCGCAGTGGGCGCAGCGGTTCCACTCGCAGTACAGCTGCCGTTTGATGGAGTTGGATTCCGGGTTATGGCACCACAGGCATTTTAACGGACATCCCTTCAAAAATACCACCGTGCGGATTCCGGGGCCGTCATTTACGCAAAACCGCTGTATATCAAACACAATCCCCATGACCGGCACGCTCCTAATTCAGTGTCCGGGAGATCACCTCCCGCTGCACGTCCTTTTCCAGATTCACAAACTTGGCGCTGAAGCCCCCCACCCGCACCAGCAGATTGGGATACTTCTCCGGGTTTTGGTACGCGTCCTCCAGCTCCCCCCTGCTCACCACCGAGATCATGATCTGCCCGCCCCCCTTGCGGAAATATGTCTTTAACAGCGCGTTGACCAAATCCCGCTTCTGCGCGAACATGGAGCGGCTGAACTTCATATTCTGGACGGAACCGGCATGAATATCGGTTCGCAGCTTCACCAGGCTGTTGAGCATGGCCGTGGGCCCGTTTTTGTCGGCTCCGCCCTGGGGATTATTTCCATTATTCATGTACATGGCGTTCAGCCGTCCGTCCGCCGACGCGCTGGTCATACGCCCCCACTCCGTGTTCACCTGGTTGTTGATCACCACCACATTGTAGGAGTGAAACCCGTTGGGTTTTGCCTGGTCGCTTACCTTGCGGCAGATATACTCGTGGAGCAGGACCGCGATGTCGTCCGCGTATGGGTCGTCATTTCCATATTTCGGCGCGGACAGCAGATCCCGCCGCAGCAGCTCCTCCCCCTCAAAGTTTTTGCCTGCGGCGTCCACAATTTGGCGCAGCGTATATTTTTTCTTGTCAAACACCCAGTATTTGACGGCGGTGAGGGAATCGGCGGCATTGATATTCCCGTACGTTTCCAGGGTTCCCCCCAGATATCCGGCGCCCCCGTCCAGCACCGCCTTCCCTCTGGCAATACAGTCGCGGATCAAAAGGGAGGTGAACAGAAATTTCATCCGGCCGTTCATAAAATCGTAGGAATACCGGTGCGCCCTGGCCGTCCGTTCCACGTAATAATCAAGCAGCGCGGCGTACTGCTTCCAGACGTCGTCAAACGTGTCCATTTTCTCCGGCGGAAGGAGGGTCAGGCCCCCGCTCTTGTCCTTCCCATCCCAGGGATCAATGCCGCCGTTCAGGGAAATATTTAGGATTTTCAGCAGATTCAACAGCACATTGGGCGTTCCGATGCTCTGTCCGGAGATGACAAACTCGCCGCAGCCAAAGGGCACGTATTCCTCCGCCGTCTGTGAATCCACCCGAAGGGCCTTTCCGGCCGAGGGAATGTTCACGTCGTCGTTGTAGAGAAGCGGGTAGGTGCAGCCCGTGGAGATAGCCTCGATGGCCAGGTCGTACACCTCCCGGTCCATGCCCTGGTAAATTCTCAGAGTAAACTGCGGTTCAATGTCCCGGTTGATCATCAGGGCCCGGATGGCCAGCTTGCAGAACAGATCCTTTGCCTGCGCTTGTTTCCTGCCCTTTCCCCCCAGAACCACGCGGCCGTTGACATTGGTCCTGCGGGCCTCCATCAGTTTAAAGAAGGAGCAGATATAAGCCACCGCCTCCTCCCCGGTGTACAGCCCGCGGTCCAGGTCGCGCTTCAGCAACTCGCCCAGATAGTCGTCGATGCGGCCGTAATTGACCACACCGGCCAGCAGGGAATAGATCCAGGCCAGTTCCATCCCCTCCACCATGGTTTCCGGCCGGTCCGTCAGAATGTGTTCCAGCGCGCCCTCCAGCACCTGCAGCTGCCGTCTGCGCCCGGGATCGGCCGCGCGGTCCTTCTCCTCCCTGCACATGTCCCTGTGAAATGCGATGGAAGCGCGCAGAATCCCAAGGCATTCTAAAAAGCACTCGTACAGGTCCCGTTTTTCCTCCTCCGTCTCCCGCTCCAAGTTTTCCCGAATCTCCTGCTCTAGGCCAGGGATTCCCAGGCGGATCAGCTTCGGGTAATCCAGGTAGGTTCCGCTCAGCCGGGCCGTGATCACGGCCGGATACTTGGCGTCCACGAATTTTCCGATGGTGTTTTCCGTCAGCGTTTCATTGTAAAACAGGCTTCTGGTGTCGTTCTCATCCCAAAACCGTTCCAGCCGGTTCAGGCGTTCAATCAAAGTCCGGTCCTCCGTGCTCTTTCGCAGCTGCTCCATTTTGCTGAACACACAGTAATGGCCCACCCCGCCCACCGAGGTCACGCAGCCGAAGCCGATGGGCAGCACGTCGCTCCTTCCCACTATGAGGTCCTCCGGTTCCATCGGGCGGAACATCCGTGGAAATAAAACCTTCATGCACTCGATTTCCCTGCGCGCCGCCGACTGCCCGCTGTATTTGATAAACGCGTCCGTGTACGCTTCCATAATTTCGATCTGCTCCGCCAACGGTTTGCAGCAGGGGATTTTTTTGCTTACCTCCACAATTTCCGCCACGCTTTTATCATTTTTTCCTTTACCGCTCATGATTCCTGTCCTTTCCTACAGTTTGCCGGGGCCTTCCCGCCGCGCGGCCTCGCCGGATCACCCGGCCTTTCCGGTTCTGACGCTCTTCATCAGGATGATCAACACCGCAGTGACCACGGAACCGGCTGCCAGAGCCGCCAGAAACGCAACCGCGTTTGTGATTGCATTGGGAATAAACAACAGGAAAATGCCGCCGTGGGGCGCCATGATCCCCGCCTTCAGCGCCATGGACACCATCGCGCCCACCGCTCCGCCCGCCATGCAGGCCGGCAGAATCACCTTGGGATTTTCCGTGGCAAAGGGGATCGCTCCCTCCGTGATATAGCTCAATCCCAGAAACAGAGCCGCTTTTCCCGCTTCCCGCTGGTCCTGGTTCCACAGCGCCGGGCGCACGAAGGTCGCCAGTGCGATTCCAAGGGGCGGAACCATTCCGCAGACCATAACCGCCGCCATGGGCTCATACACGCCCTCCGCGACCATACCGATGGCAAAGGCGTAGAGAACCTTTGAGAACGGTCCGCCCAGATCCCAGTACAACAGCCCGAATATAATTCCCAGCACCGCGATGCTGCTGCCGCTCATGCTGGTGAGGAAGGATGTGATTCCCGCCTGCATGGCGCTGATCGGCGTTCCGATCACGTAGATCATCATCAGGCCCACAACGGCGGTTGACAAAATCGGAATTACCAGAATATCCTTCACACCCTGAAGGCTTCTGGGAAACGGCAGCTTCCGGCTCAAAAACAGCGTCAGATAACCGGCCCCAAAGCCCGCCAGAATGCCGCCGATAAACCCGGCTCCCACCTGTCCGGCCAGCCAGCCGCCCACAAGGCCGGCCGCAAAACCGGCTTTATCCGCGATGGAGTGGGCGATGTACGCGGATAGCACGGGAACCATCAACCCCAGCGCCCCGGCCGCTCCGATCTGATAAAAAGCCCATGCCAGACTCCCCTCCTCCTGAAACGCGTAGATTCCGAAGGCAAAGGAAATCGCCGTCAGAATACCGCCTGCCACCACCACCGGGAGCATGTAGGAGACGCCGGCCATCACATGTTTATAAACGCTTCTGAATCCCTTGTTTGCCAGGGATCCCTGGCTGCCCGCAGTCTCCGCCGCCGCAGCATTTTCCCCCGCCACCACAACGGTTCCGATCCCATTTAACGCATCTTCCATGATCTTCTGCGGCTCCCGGATCGCCTGGCCCACATTGACCTTGAGCACCGCTTTCCCCGCAAACCGGCTCTCGTCGATCTCCTTGTCAACCGCCAGTATGATGCCGTCCGCCTCCGCGATCTCCCGGGCAGTCAGCGCGTCCTGGGCTCCGGTTGTGCCCTGCGTCTCCACCCGCACCTCATAGCCCAGTTCCTTTCCCACGTTCCGCAGCTTTTCCGCGGCCATATATGTGTGGGCGATTCCTGTGGGACAAGCTGTGATTGCAACAATTTTCTTACTCATAACTTCCACCCTCCTGTGTGCTTGTTTTTGCTCATTTACTATCGATTATGAAAATATATTACCATAATGCGCGCGCGTTTTCAAGTTTTTAACGCTCATTCAATCATTTAATCAAGCATGATATTGCCATTTGTGCTCATTTCTGGTAATATAAGTATATCCAGGGGGCGGAAAAACGCTGCCGGCCGTTTTGTTTCCCGGGAATATTTGATTATGATTAGTGCCGCGGGCAGCGGCGGCGGATGGGAGATCAGTATGTTTGAAGAAGAGAGAAAGATATCCATTCTGAATAAAATCCAGTCGGACGGAAAGGTATCCGTGTCCGTGCTCGCGAGGAAGTACAATGTCTCGGAGTCCACAATCCGCCGCGATCTGACGTCCCTGGAGAACTCCGGCTTCATCAAGCGGACCCATGGCGGCGCCATATTGCAGGGAGCGGCAAACAAGGATTACTTTTACAATGAAAAAAAGAATTTCTATCTGAGCGAGAAAAAAGAGATGGCGCGGGTTGCGGCCTCCCTGGTGCGCCCGGGCAGCACCATCTTTCTGGGAACCAGCACCTCCACCAATCTGATGGCCCAGCGCCTCACGTCGGCCAATCTGACGGTGGTGACCAATTCCCTGGACGTGATGAACGCGCTGTCCCAGCACAGCGACTACAACCTGGTGATTATCGGCGGCAATTACATCAAAAGCGCGCGCACCATCGAGGGAATGACCAGCCTGGAGCAAATCTCCAAGCTGCATTTTACCCAGGCGTTTCTGGGCGCCAACGGCATCGACCTGGAATTCGGCCTGTCCACCTCCAGCGACATCGAGGCCAACAGCAAAAGCGCGGTGATGAAAAACAGCTCTGAGGTGTATTACCTGTGCGAGCCCGCAAAATTCAACCGTATTTCCGCGTACAAGATATCCGACCTCAACCAGGTCACTGGCATCATAACTGACGCCTCCCTGGACGCGGATATCCGGGCAACTTACTCTAAGCTGTGCAGAATTATTTCGGAAGTGTAAACGCGGCCTTTGGGAGTCAATAAGGGGGGCATTGGGGCTGCGATCGCATGAAGGAGTGGTTTTTGTTTCGCGCTCTGGCGGGTTTAAGACCGGCGCAGGCGAAATGGGCGCACGGTAAAATGGGCGCACAGTAAAATGGACACACGCTACAATGGGCGCACGCTAAAACAGGCGCAGGGATGATTCCCCGCGCCTGTTCTGTGCATTTCCCTGTACATTTACATTTCCCTGTGCATTCCCCCAAAAGGGGCGTTTCACAATTACTGGATAAAATTCGTCCACTCATTCGGCTCGTACTCCGGCGCCGGTACGCCGCACTTCCTGCCAGCTTCGATGCATTTGAGCAGCCAGACCATGTTCAGGGCCAGGGTGCGCATGGTCTGAAGGCCCTCCAGGTCCTGCTCCACCTCCCCGGGCTCATTGCCGTGCACCTGGTTCCAATACTGGGACGACACCACCGGCATGTTGCTGATGGTGAAATACTTGTTCAGCCGGTCAAAGGCCGCGGTGGCGCCTCCTCTGCGGCAGGACACCACGCTGGCTCCCAGCTTTCCCGCCATGCGCCCGCCCGCGCTGTAGAACAGGCGGTCCAGAAATGCCGTCAGCTGGCCCGACGGCCCGGCGTAATACACCGGTGATCCTACCACAATGGCGTCGAACTCGTCCAGCCGCCCCGCCACCTGATTGACCAAATCGTCAAAGGCGCAGCGCCCCGTGCGCTCGCAGGTCCCGCAGGCGATACAGCCCGCAACCGGCATCTTCCCCAGGTACAGAATCTCCGACTGGATACCGTTTTCGTTCAGAATGCGCTCCACCTCGCTGAGGGCGGTGTAGGTGCAGCCCAGCTGGTTGGGGCTGCCGTTGATTAATAGTGCTTTCATGGGGATACCTCCTTTTATCTTTTTTATGGTTGACTTATGATGTTTGACTATGTGTGGTCCTATAAAGCAGCGATATAACCGCAATGCTTACGCCTGCTGTCTGAGCTCACCATTCAGAAACACCTGAAGCAAAGGTAACAAGGCCCAATTTTGCACTTGCAATATCAGTCAAGCAAATACAATCGTCATGTTCTTCTGTAAAAGCAGTAACGTACACGTCTTGAACCATAATAATCCTATTATTTCCCTGATTACTTGTAATACGATTTAAGAGCAGGTATAATGAAATTGCTGTTGACTCTTTCCAGTGGAAAGGGGGTGGCGCAATGCAATACATAACATCTTTTCTCATTTCTGTCCTGGCCGGTGTGACTTGCTATTACATCGGCAAATGGCTAGACAGAACGTAACGATCAACAGCTAGCCTGGGATATTCCCTCCCTAAAAGGAAAAAGAATCCCCGAAGGGTTGCCGCTCTTCGGGGATTCGCTTGTGTTACAATGCACACAACATCTTTTCTCTGCTGATATTATCATACCACCGCTGCCTAATATGTGTCAAGACTATATTGATTTTGCGCTTTCTTCAGCATATACTCTATGAATCATCTGTCAATCACTGCACCCACGCCCCATCGCTCCCCACATAATACCCATCCGGCGTGGTCGTGTCGTGCAGCATCTCCCCGTTCTCGCAACAGTAATACCATTTCCCATTCCAGAGAATCCATCCGGTTTTCATATATCCCCGCTCATCGAAGAAATACCAGTAGTTATTGATATACTGCCAGTTGTTGGTGGTGTAGCTCTTATCCGCGTTGCAGTACCACCAGCCCACGTCGTCCCTCAGCCACGCCCCCGAGTAAACCCCCGGGCCACCGGAAGTGCTGGGGCTTGTGGAGCTTGTTGGGCTGCTGGAGGTGTTCCTTGCGTTGCGCCGGATGTCCGCCGCCTCCGACGAGCTCACATACCGCTCATCCGACTCCTCCCAGCTGCCCTTGTTGGAGGCGTTGTACACGCCGCGCACCCGGAAATAATAGTATCCGCTCTGGGTGAAATGGCTGGAAAAATCATAGCTGGTATCGGAGGTGGAAACGACGGATGTGACCGAATTGCCGCCCCGGTAAAGGCGCACCTCGTACCGCTTGGCGTCCTCGGCGTCGTCCCAGTAGGCGTTTCCGTCGGAATCGTCCCATTCCAGGCCGTCCACGTGCAGGTCATAGTCGTTTTCGTCGTCCAGCGCGTCCAGGGTGATGTTGACGTAGAACGTGTAGGAGCCGGACCTGCTGACGGAAGTCACCTTGCCGTCGTCCCCGCTCAAGTTCACGTCGCTCTTGGTCAGGCCGCTGGACGGAAAATAGTACCGGTCCCCCGCCGTCAGGGTGACCTTCAGCTTGGGCTTATCCCGGCCCTCCCACTCGTCCTTCGGCTCGTTGGTGACCTCCACCTCATCCACATCGTAACGGCTGGAATTGCTGGTCACGCGCACATCCGAACTGCTGTCCCCTGCCGTGATATGCGACTCGATGCGCAGGGAAATGCTGGTGATCTTGGTTCCGTTTGCCGCCATTGCCGAAAATGGCAGCGCCGCAGTCAATGCCGCCGCGAGCAGGCAGGCGGCCGCGCCTTTTATCCCTCTCATACGTTGCCTTCTCCTTCCCTTTTCTTTCTATGATACCTGAAAAATGCAATAAAATCATAACTTTTTTCTGACTTTTTTCCATCAAAACACTGTATTTTGACTTTCTTTTTGCCCTACCGCTTCATCTGCCGCTCCACCTGCACGATGCCCCGCTCATAGTTCTCAATCTTCTGGTCCAGCAGGTCCAGGGACTCCTGCATCTGAGCCATACGCTTCACCAGCTGATCCCGCTGCTCCACCAAAATCGCCTTGCGGGCCGCCTCGGTGTGGTCCCCCTCCCGAAACAGCGCCACATACTCGATCAACGCCTCGATCTGGACGCCCGCCTTGCGGAAGCATTTCATCAGATTCACCCAGCGGCAGGAGGCCTCGTCGTAGTCCCGGACCCCGCTCTGTGTCCTGGGCACCGGCGGAATCAGCCCGATTCGCTCGTAATAGCGCAGGGTGTCCGCTGAAATATCGTACTGTTCGCTTACCTCTTTGATCGTCATTTGTACTTCCCCCTTTACAGCAGCTCGTTTAACCGCCCCATGTCCACCTCGCGCATCTCTTTCTTCACAATCTTAAAAAAGCCCTCCTTCTCCATCAGCTTCAGCTCCTGATTCAGGGAAGCCCGGCTCACGTGGAGCATGTTGGCCAGCACCGCCTGGGAACAGGGCATATGAACCGCCTCGTTGGGAGCCAGATTGTTCATGCCCACGATCCAGTAGGCCACCCGCTCCCGAATGGTCTGGTAATTGAGGCAGTGGAGGTACAGCTGGTTTTTCAATCCCCGCTGGGAGATGTAGAGCAGCAGCGCGTACATCAGCTGCTGATCCTTGGAGAGCATCTCCTCCATCACGTAGACCGGCACCCAAATCACCGTGGATTTCTTCTCCGCGTACAGCGAATACGTGTAATAGCGCTCCCCGGAAAAGTAGAGAAATTCCGGGAAAATGTCCTTGGGTTCAAAATAAGCGTGGCACATCTCCGTCCCGTCCAGGGTATTGTCCACCGCTTTCAGGATTCCGGACACCACGATGCCGAAATGGTTGATCTTCGTCCCCTGCGGGTGAATGCACTGGGAGCCCTGATACTCCTTTTTTGTAAAATAGGACTGGTATCTGGCATCTCTCCTGCACAGATCCGCAAAGGGAATCCTGCAGGAATTCCCAGTTATTGTAAAATAATCATGCATACAAAAACCTCCCTGAACGTGCCACAAAGAGGGGCTGTCAAAAACAGCTCCTCTTCGCCTCTAACTCATTTCCTTATCTTAATCTTATGCCAGCGGTTTATCCAGAATGTCGCAAAGGTCGTCGTAATCCTTCTCGCCGTTGAACCGCTGTACTTCCTCTCCGTTCTTGAAGATCGCCACCACCGGAATTCCTCCGATGTGGCAGGTGTCCACCAGATCCTGGTTGGCATCCACATCCACGTAACGGATCTCGTACTGTCCCTCATACTCTTCCTTCAGCGCTTCCTCCAGAACCGGATGCAGGGCCTTGCAGTGTGTGCAGCGCTCCGCTCCGAAGAGCACCAGCACCGGTTTGTCTTTCACCTTCAGCACCTCGTCGTTCCAGGTGGAGATGGTCACCGGCTTGAAGAAGGAGGTATCAACCTGGAATACCTTCTCCCGCTTGGTCACATCCTCCTCGTCGTCCGTGGCGACACAGAGGGCTACATCTTGATAATACGGCAAAGTTCCGGGAATATCAATGATTTTTTTCGCTCCGAAGGCGCCTGCGCCGGGAACGCGGTAGGTCACGTTGTCGATGGGCTTGATTTCCACCTCAACCGGGGTCGGCTCCTGGGGCACATAGCTGTAGGGATAGCGGTAAGCCCGGTAAATCATGTTGTTCTTCGGCCCCTTCTCGTTGTGGGTGTAGTACGGGGAAATCCACTCCCAGACGATCTCGTGGTCCGGCGTCACCTCGATCAGACGGCCGTCGGAGCCCTCGGTGATCAGGGTGTTGCCGTTGGGCAGACGCTGTGCGCTGCTGACATAGGGGCTGTAGAACTTGCTGGCGTCCGTGGGGATCGCGTGGCCCAGCTCCTTGGGAGTTACCTTCCAGACAATCTCCAGGGTGATGGGGTTAAACTCCAGCACGCGGCTGTAATCCCTGTGGGCGTTCTTCGCGCCGATGGGTGCCGCCGGGTTGGGAACTCCGTAGCCGCCCCAGCCGCCGTTGTCGAATACCATCAGGTTTCCTTCGCCCGGAAGGCCCTTGGGGATCATGTGGAAATGATGCTGGCCGATGATCCAGCCCAGCTTCTTAAGCTCCGGGGTGGCGTTGAAGTCCGGTCCGATGCGCCATACGATCTTGCCGGTCTCCTTGTCCAGGATTGCCAGGATGTTGGCTTCGCGGCAGTCAAAGATAATGTTCTCAGGTTTAAAGCGCATGTCGCCCTGGTCGTACCACTTGTTCGGCCCTAAGTAGCTCATGCAGTTTACATGCAGGTAGTCGCCCACGCCTCCGTCGGAGGAGCGCATGTTGGGATCGCGAAAGAGCACGTTCTTGGCCGCCTCGTCGAAGCCCAGCTCGTCAAAGTGCTCGCTGATGGACCATTTCCAGAGGATATTTCCCTCCCAGTCCACTTCGATCATGGCGTCGTCCAGCAGCTTCTTGTCGGAAATCTTGGGGTTGCGGATGGTCTGGTGCACCAGGATTAAGGTGTTGCCCTCCAGAGGCTTGGCGTCCATGCCGGGCACGTAGTAGCCAACCGGGTTGCCCTCTCTCTGGTAGTCGTGGTGCTGACGGGCCATCCAGCGGTGATCCCGTCCCGGATCGTCGATATTTTCAAAATGATCGAATTCCCACACAATGTTGCCGTCGTAGTCAATCTCCATCAGGTTCACGCCGTCCTGCATGCCGTAATCGGGATGACGGTAACCGGAAAGGCCCATCACATACCCGCCGGGCAGCAGTTTGGGCGGCATAGCGTGCATGTTCCAGCGGCGAATCTCATTTCCATTCATGTCGAACAGCAGCACGCCGTCGTTGATCAGCGGAACGATCGTGTACCCGCTCCAGCATTTCTCAGGGTTGTAAATTGTAACTCCGTGTGGAAAAACAAGTGGTTGTCCCATAATTCATATCCTCCTGAACTATATTTAATATAATAAATTTAAAATCATTTTGATTTTCAGCTTCCCGGGTGTCCCGGCCCTAGGTCCCGGACCGTTTGCACCGTTTGCACGGCTTGCGCCGCTTCATGTTCCGGCTTTTAATTCCGGCGGCAGCGCGCTTAACAGTTCTCCGCCGCCTTCACCTCTTCCAGCACGCCGTTCCGGTAAAATGCCGCGGACACGGTTTTCTCCACCTTCAGGTTCTGGTACAGCAGGTTCTGCCGGGTGATGTCCTGGCGGTAAATCTTCCAGTCGCCGGCCAGCTTCTTCTCCAGCTCGCCCACCGCCTGAATCTCCTCGTTGCTGTAGGGGTTGTAGAACAAAAACGCCACATTTCCCGAATCCGGGCTTAAAATATCCTGAATCTGGTTTAACTCCTTCACATACCGCTCCGAAGCCACGGCCGCCACCGCGCCGTCCGCCGCCGAGGTGATCACCTGGCGCAGGAAGGTCTGGGTGCAGTCGCCCACCGCGTACAGACCGGGTACATTTGTCTCCATCTTCTCGTTGACCTTTATGTAGCCGCTGCGGTCGCATTCCACCATGTCCCGCACCATCTCGGTCTGGGGAACCATACCCACGAAGAAGAACAGCCCGTCGGCCTTCACCTCCCGAATCTCGCCGGTGTCCACATTCTTAAGCACCAGGGATTCCACATGGTCGCCGCCCTTAATCTCCTGCACGGTGGAGCTCCACACGAAATCGATCTTGGGGTTCTTGTAAGCGTGCTCCGCCGCCACCTCGTTGCAGTCCAGATGTCCCTTCTCGTGGAGCACGATGATGGTCACCTTGGAGGCGAAGCCGGTCAGGTAATCCGACTCCTCGATGGCCTGATCCCCTGCGCCCAGGACGTAAATCTCCTTGCCCTTGAAAAATTCCGCGTCGCAGGTGGCGCAGTAGGCCACGCCGTGGCCGGTAAATTCCTGCTCGCCCTTGATCCCCAGCTCCCTTGGGCGGGTGCCCAGGTCCAGGACCACGCTGTGGGCTTTAAAATCCCCTCTGCGCTTGGTTTCCACCACGAACAGGTCGCCTTCCTTGCGGATACCTGTCACCGTGGTGCGCTTTAACTCCACCGTGGGATGGCTGGCCGCGTGCTCTCTGAACCGCTCCATCAGGTGCTGGCCGCTGTCCACAACGGTGCCCGGATAGTTGCGGATCTCGTAGGTATCGTTGATTCGTCCGCCGTAGCTCCCCTTCTCAAGAAGCAGGGTCTGCCGCTCGGATCTTCCTGCGTAGATGGCCGCCGACAGACCGGCAGGGCCGCCTCCGACGATGATCAGATCATAAATTGAATCCATAAATTCCATCTCCTATCTATAAAAAACTTAAACATGATTGGTTGCCGTCATTTTATCCAGCTTCTTGCACGCCTTCGGCTCCCGTCCGATTCCCGTGGCTACCCAGAACACGCAGATTCCCGTGAGAATCAGGCAGTAGAAGGAACAGCAGAAAATGGCGAAGGGCGTCACATGGGGCAGATAGCTGTGGTTCTGCACCATCTCGTTGATGATGGTTACGCTCCCCATGACAAAGGCGCTGTTGATGGGGATGATGGAGCTGAAGTTGGTGGCGTTCGCCGTCAGCAGGATGCTCCGGCGCTCCGGGGAAATACCGCTCTCCTGCCCGATCCGGTCCGCCATATCCCCGAACATCAGGATGGAGGGAAGCACGCAGCCTGCCAGCAGAATGTTGATCACAATGGTTCCGCCCATGAGCACGGCCTCGGCACCCCGCTTGGTGCTGGTGAATTTCCGGGACAGAATCCAGTTGCAGCACTTCTCCAGCATTCCGCCGTCCACCGCCACCGCGATGAGGCCGTACAGCAGGATGGTGGACACCGCCACGTCCAGCATGCCGTAAATGCCCTCGAAGATCATTCCCTTTAACCCCGATGTGGCGTAGTCGATGGACACGATATCCGAAAATGTGAACAGCCCGCCAAGTAAGCCCACAACCAGGCCGGTCACAATGGCGAAGGACAGTCCCACGAACAAATTACCCGTTTTAAAACAGATGGCCAGCAGCACCGCGATGGGAATCAGCATGAGCAGTCCCTTTGCCTGGGAAAACGTCTCAATCTGGGCCATGTCCCCCATGGTTCCGCCCTGTGCGCCGAAGATGAAGAAAATCACCATGGCCGCCGCACCGGCAAGCAGGATGTAGGGCGTTCTCTGCCGCAGGGTGGCCAGAAGCTCAGCCGGCTTTCCCGTGGCCTTGTCGTGCTGGATCATCACCGTGGTGTTGATCACCTGGGAGCTGGGGGATAAGGCGTCCCCGAAGAAAATGCCGCTGATCAGCGCTCCGGTCAGCATGGCCGGGCTGGCTCCCAGGAGAATCCCCGGCGGGTAGAAAATGGGGATCACCGCGAACAGCGCCGCGATGGGAGCGCCCGCGCCCATGGAGATCACCGCCGAAGCCAGGAAGCTGAACACCACGAAGGCGCTTCCCCGGATCCCCAGGTTTAAGCTCAGCCAGATGAAGCCGTTTCCGATCTTGCCGGTGTTCATCATTTTTGAGAAAATGCCGATGATCAGGAAAATGAAGATCAGCCTGGAATTCCCGTACTGAGCCAGACCGTGAACCACGGAGTCCCAATACTTTCCCTTGTTCCTGCAGACGAAAAATCCGGCCAGCAGGGAGATCACGGCCGCAAAGATCAGGCCCTTCATTGAATAATAGTGATATCCCACCGAAAATATGCCGCCCAGGAGTATGTACAGCCCGAAGGGCAGCATGGCGAACGCCGGACTTCCCCAGAACTTTAACTTCGGTTCCTCCGCTTTCATTCTCTCCACCTCGTTTCCTTTTGCTAGTTAAAATTATAACAGGCTTGGCGGATGATGTCTGTCGGACTCCCAACACTTTCGTAAATTTTTATAATTTTCTTCCGCAAGGGCGCAAAAAAACCGCCACAATTACTTGCAGCGGTTGGGCCGGGCAGCGTGAAAGCCGCCTGGCCAGGAGCTTTTCGCCTACTGATCCCGCAGGCCGGGCGGACCTTTTGTTAAATCCATTGGGACGTGCCGGACGGGCGGCGCGCCACCGGCGGCATGTTACCGGCGGATCGGCCGCTAAAACAACCGTCCGCTGCCCAGACCGCCGCACCTGCGCGGCCTGGTTCGTTAAATTTCTCACTTTTTTAACTGTCTCCGGTAGAGCTCCAGGTCCCGGTCTGTGAACACGTTAAAAATCACCTGCTTGACCGTATTGTCCTGTTCCAGAAACTGTTTCACCGTCTCCACCGCGATTTCGGCGGCCTTCTCCTGCGGAAAGCGGAACACGCCCGTAGAGATACAGCAGAACGCGACGGATCTCAGGCCGTTTTTCGCGGCCAGCTCCAGGCAGGACGAATAACAGCCCGCCAGCAGGCGGCAGTCCTGCTCCCGCAGCGGCCCCGAAATCACAGGCCCCACGGTGTGCAGCACATAACGGCTGGGCAGATTGAAGGCGGGCGTGATCTTTGCCCGGCCCGTGGGCTCTGGGCGCCCCTGCTCCCGCATCAGGCGGTGGCAGGCCAGCCGCAGCTGGACTCCGGCGCAGGTGTGGATGATGTTGTCGATGCAGGAGTGGCAGGGAATAAAGCAGCCCAGCAGGGCCTCGTTGGCCGCGTTCACAATGGCGTCGGCTTTCAGCCTGGTGATGTCCCCCTGCCAGAGAAACAGCCGCCGCTTCACACCCTCCGCCCCCGCCGCAGCCAGCTCCCGGCAGTCCACGATCCCCCGGCGCAGCGTTTCCTCCTTCAGATATGCGTCCTGCACATCCAGAAACTCCGGCTGGACCGGGGACGGATGGCGCAGGTTCATCAGGGAGCGCAAAAGGCGCTTCTGCTCCTCTTCGTCTCCGGGTATTTCCATTTTCTGGTATTGCGGTTGTTCCTCCAGCAGTGACCGGATGAGAAAAAGCCGCCGCTCCTTCTGTGTCATCCCATTTCCCTCCTTCCCGCCAGCGCCTCCAGAACCGGCCCCATATCCCCGTTCAGGCACAGGGAGCGGTCCCGGATCTCTTCCGGCGCCCAGGCCTGATCCAGATTTATGCAGATGTAAAACGTCTGGGGCCACCGGGCGGTCATCTGCCAGAACGGAAACTTGATGATGCCGGGGGTGTTCATCCCCACCCCAAGCTCCAGAAACACCACCCTCTCCCGTTTATTTTCCTGTAAAAAGTTTTGGTAACGCAGCGCCGCCTGCTCCCAGGCCCCGTCCTCCACAAAATTCCCGTCACAGCGGAGATTTACCTCCATCCTTCCTCCGCAGACCGGGCATCTTGGCACCAGCTCCGCGGGAATCCTGCAATCCTTCTGGCGGGCCACCATCTCCCGGACCTGAGCCTCGTTGCCGTACAGCGTTTGATGGCAGGCCCTGGCGCACTGAAACAGCCCGTAGTCCCCCTGGGTGGCAAAAATCCGCCGGTTGTCAAACCCGGCCAGCCAGAACTGGTGGTCCACATTGGTGGTCAGCACAAAATAATCCTTATCCTCTATCAGCTCCAGTAGCCTGCTATAAACCGGCTTTGGTATATCCATATAGCGATTAATATAGATATTCCTGCTCCAATAAGCCCAATATTCCTCCAAAGTCTCAAAGGGGTAGAAGCCGCCCGAGTACATGTCATGAAAGCCGTATTTCTTTTCAAAGTCAGAAAAATAATTCTCAAATCTTTCTCCGTGGTATACAAACCCGGCCGAAGTCGAAAGACCCGCGCCCGCGCCTATGACCACAGAGTCCGCGGCCTCTATACATTCCCTCAGCTTATTTATCTTTGCAGAGTAATTGTCTGTAGATACAGAGA
>OJKJ01000209.1_pt1 | contig 41581 bp, 43 predicted proteins | sample 1596491 | NCBI WGS metagenome assembly OJKJ01 (sample SAMEA4350160, study PRJEB24818) | metagenome | biome: human; feature: gut; material: faeces | place: Denmark | collected 2013-09 | reverse complement strand
GCGATGTCAATGTTTACGGCATGGCACGCTCCTTCCATGAAGCGTATGGTCAATACGGCGTAACCTCTTACGCCATCGCCAAAAAAGCGCTCGGCGCTACCTCTGACTCGAAAATTGTCAAAGTCGCTGTTACTGAACCCGATCTGGAAAACGACGAAGTTTTTGTCAAAACACTGATCAAATTCGCAGAGGAACATCAAAGCGGCAAACAGCTGCTGCTTGTCCCCTGCGGTGACAACTACATCAAATTGCTGGTCCGCAATCAGGACAAGCTCAGAGATTATTATGTCTTCAACTGCATCGATGAACCGCTGCTGATGAAGCTTTCCATCAAGGAAAGCTTCTACGAGGTGTGCACGGAGCACGGTTTTTCGTTTCCCAAAACCACTGCCTGTTCCTATGAAAATTACAGGGGGATCACCCTCCCCTTCGAGTTCCCGGTCATCATCAAGCCTTCCAATTCCGTGGCTTACTGGAACTGCCGGTTTCCCCATAAAAAGAAAGTTTTTGTGGCGGAAAGCAGGGAAGAATTCGACGCCATTCTAGACGCCATCTATTCCTCCAGCTACAAAGATCACCTGATTCTGCAGGAGTACATTCCCGGAGACGACAGCAATATGAGGGTGATGAACTGCTACTGCGGCAGGGACAAAAAGGTGAAGCTTATCGCCTTGGGGAACGCCTTGCTGGAGGAGCATTCGCCTGAAGGGATCGGCAGCTATGCCGCCATTATCAACGGCTTTGATGAAAAGCTCAATGAGATGATGAAAGGGTTTCTCGATGGAATTGGCTATGTGGGTTTTGCCAACTTTGATATGAAATTTGACCAAAGGGACGGCACTTACAAACTTTTCGAAATGAATCTGCGTCAGGGCCGCAGCAGCTTTTTTGTAACAGCGGCAGGATACAACCTTGCAAAATGGTTGGTGGATGATGTGATTTACCACAAGGATCTGCCGTGCACCGTAGCGAAAAATAAAGTGCTGTGGACCATCATCCCCACGAAGATTATTTTCGACTACGTTCATAATGAAAGCGCCAAAAAAGAGGCCCGCGCCCTCATCCGAGAGGGCAAGGTATGCCATTCCTACTATTACAATAAGGACCGTTCTCTCCGCCGCTTGATCAACTACGCCAAAAACCAGTTTCACTACTTCGAAAAATACAAACGCTATTTTGGAAATAAAGGATTACGGGATTAATGAAAAGCTTAGGCATCATTGGTGGGTTAGGCCCCATGGCCACCGCTTATCTTTTGCAGCTCATCATAGAAATGACGGACGCGAAGACAGACCAGGAACATTTGGATGTGATTGTATTTGACCGGCCCAGCGTACCGGACCGGACCTCTTATATTCTCGACCCTGAAAAGCCCTCTCCCCTGCCTTCCATGCAGCAAACTGCGCGAACACTGGAACAGCTGGGAGCTGGCTGCCTTTGTGCGCCCTGCGTCACCTCTCACTATTTTTACCGGGAACTTGCCGGCAGCGTCTCCATCCCCTTTCTCAATATGCTGACGGAAACCGCACAGGAACTGAAAGCTGCCGGACGCAGAAAGGCAGGCATTCTGGCCACTACAGGCACAGTGAGCACCGGTCTGTTCCAAACCGCCTTGGAAGCCTGCGGACTGGAGTCCGCCGTGCCTGGTTCATACGGCCAAAACCTTGTGATGTCTCTGATTTATGATGAAATCAAGGCGGGCAGGCCCGCCGATCCGGAAAAGTTTGAAGCCGTCTCCCGTGAACTGCAGCTCTCAGGCTGTGACAGCCTGATTCTCGGCTGTACCGAGCTTTCCCTCATAAAGAAAAACACGCCGTTAGGCCACGGGTATTTAGACGCCTTGGAAGTTCTGGCAAAGCGCTGCGTACAGGCCTGCGGCGCTCCTCTGAAAACAGAATACTCCGTTTTGTTTACATAATTTTCTACAGGAAAGGAAGATTAGCCATGTGCGGCTTTGTCGGTTTCTGGAATACTCCGGAGGTTGCAGACTATGAAACAGTTATCCATGCCATGGCCGACCGCATTATACACCGCGGTCCGGACGATGCTCATTATTATGTGGACGACGACATTTCCCTTGGATTCCGCCGCCTCTCCATCATAGACCTGGAAGGCGGCAGGCAGCCCATCCTCAACGAGGACGGTTCAAAGGCCCTGCTGTTCAATGGAGAGATTTACAATTACCAGAGTCTGCGGGAGGATTTACTGCAGAAAGGCCATACCTTTACTACGAAATCCGATTCCGAAACCATCCTTCACGGCTACGAGGAATACGGAAAGGAAATTTTGCAAAAGCTGCGGGGAATGTTCGCTTTTGTTATCTGGGATAAAAAGGAGAAAAAGTTATTTGGAGCCAGGGATATTTTCGGCATCAAACCTTTCTACTACTACAAAAAGGGAAACCAGTTCATGTTCGGCTCTGAAATCAAGAGTTTTCTCTCCCATCCCTGCTTTGAAAAGGAGCTGGATGAAGAAAAAATCCCGGAATACTTGTCCTATGAGTACATCCCCTATGAAAACACCATCTTTAAAAACGTTTATAAGCTGCCCGGCGCACACTGTTTTGTGTACCAAAATGGAAAATTGGAAGTTGAGCGGTATTATCGGATCCAGTACCGCATCGAAGAGGATAAACCCCTGGAATACTGGGAAGACGCCATTGCCAAGGAATTTACCGAATCCGTGGCCATGCATCAAATCAGTGATGTAGAAGTGGGGTGTTTCCTCTCCTCAGGAGTGGACTCCAGCTATGTGGTCAAGGAAATCTCCAAGGGCACAAAGAAGGTAAAAACCTTTTCAGTGGGTTATGAAGAGGAAAAGTACAGTGAACTGCCCTATGCCCAGGATTTTTCCAAGGTAGTGGGGGTTCCCAATATTTCCAATAAAGTGTCTGCCGATGATTTCTTTGACGCCATGCCGGAAATCCAGTATTTTATGGATGAACCTCTGCCAAACCCTTCGGAAATCCCCCTGTATTTTCTGGCTCAGAACGCCCGTAAATATGTAAAAGTGGTGCTTTCCGGAGAAGGTGCGGACGAATTGTTCGGAGGATATCCTATGTATCTGCAGGGCGGGCATTTCCAGCGGTACACAAAAAAGATTCCTCGTCCCGTCCGTAAAATGGCCGGTGCAGTAGCAAAACGGCTGCCGGAATTCAAAGGAAAACATTTTATTGTGCGGGGCGCCATGGAGCCTTATCAACGTTTCATGCGGGCCAACTACGTGTTCCAGAGTGCAGAACGGCAGAAATATCTGAAGCGGACAATCACATCCTCTCTCCCGGAAGAATACAGCAGACGTTACTTTGACGAGGTACCGGGTCTGGATGAACCCACTCAGCTGCAGTATGTGGATATGCACACCTGGATGATCTACGATATTCTGCTGAAAGCGGACCGCATGAGTATGGCAAATTCTTTGGAACTGCGGGTTCCCTTCCTGGACAAGAAAATGCTGGAGCTTTCCGTCCGCATCCCCACCCGCTTCCGGGCGGACTGCGCTACAGAGACCACTAAAAAAGCGCTGCGCAGCGCCGCCATCAAACAGCTTCCGGAACGCACCGCCAACAAAAAGAAATTGGGCTTTCCCGTACCTCTGACCGACTGGCTGCGGGAGGACAAATACTACAATAAGGTAAAAGACGCCTTTCAAAGCGATATCGCTGAAAAATTCTTCGTCACAAAAGAACTGATGAAACTGTTGGACGATCATAAGGCTGGCAAGGCTTTGAATATGCAGAAAATCTGGTCCTTCTATACCTTTATCATTTGGTATGACCAATTTTTTATTAAGAATTAAAGCTCAATGAAAAAAGGGAGACCGCTGCAGTTTATCCTGCAGCGGCCTCCTGTCATATTCATAAGCGGCGAAAAAATTGCATCCGGGGTGTTTTAAACTTGGTACAAAGCCGAATGGTGGAACTCACTTCTTTCTGACCGGATAAGCCAGCCTGGCCCCTTCTGCCGCTGAAGCCCCAAAGTTGAAGCTGGGCGCGGTGTCGGGAGCCCATTCAAATCCATACCTTCCCGGTTCATAGCGTTCCACAGCCCGGAAAGCAGCTTCTATCGCTGTGCAGAACTCTTCCTCCCGCTCAAAGGGCTCGCTCTGAAAATACAACAATGTACAAGGCGGAAGCTCTGCCAGCTCACAGTTTTCCGGCAGTCTGGCGCAGTAGTCCATCGGCACTTCCACACCGGCCGCCACCCTGGAAAAGCCCGCCTTATGCAGAAAATCCGGTAATTCCAAGATCGCCGCCGTGTCGAATTTTTGGGGTATACTGTTGAATAGCCCCTCCCAATCACAATTGAGTTCCTCGCAGTAGGTCCAGTAATCCGTCGCATTCCTGGACCGTTGAAAAATCAGCTTACGGGCGCATCGCTCCACCGGGATCACCGTGCAGGTTGTCATGCTTTTTTCCATTTTTTCTCTCTCCTTACCAGTGATATAGAGATAATAATTGCGAACCGGATACTGGGTAAAAAAAGGAATCGCCATTTTCTCCCTCCGATACTCTCTGGGGGCCACGCCGAACATTCGTGAAAAAGCTCGGGTGAATCCCTCATGGGAATCGAAGCCTGTGGACAGCGCGGTTTCCAGTATGGTAGAGGATTCCTTAGCCAATTCTTCAGCACTCTGGGTCAGCTGGACCCTCCGGAGGTATTGGCCCGGCGTATAACCAGTAAGTTCCCGGAAAATCCTGCCTGCATGGCGTCTGGAATAGCAGGCCGCCTTCCAAAAGCCTTCCCAGTCAAATTGCTCCCCAGAAGCATGTATACGCAGATAATCCTGCATCCTCTGCACCGCCTCCACCTTTTCCCAATGTTCCACCTGCCTTCCCCCTTTCAACAGTAAATCCAGCTGCGTTGGAGCCTCTGACTCGGTCTCTACATTCGGCTGGTCACAATATTCTCTCTGCCGTTAGCATACCGCACCTCGCGATAGATTTTCTTGACGGAAACAGCCATTCTTTTCGTATTTTCTAACCGTCAGTAGAATTTGACTTTTCAATCCGCTTTCCCTTATAATGGAATTGGCAGTTATGCCAATTTTATGCAGAAGGGAATGAGAGTTCTATGAAAAAAGCAGTGAAGGGCCTTATATTCGGCGCAGTGCTGGGTGGTGTCGGTATCCTCTGCGCGGCTGTGTTCAGCCGCTTCGGCACCTCATTTCAGGACTTATGCTTCTACATTGGTATCGTACTTCTCGTCCTGGGGCTTTTCGCCATGCAGAAGGGCTCTCCCACCACAGGCATTTTCACTCCATCCGGCGGGGCTAACGCCTCCGGGGAGGCTCACTGGAATGCCAGTGTCGCCATGCAGGAATCTCAAAATACGGGCCCCTCCAAATTTCGGCAGAATCGTGTACTGGAATTTAATCCTGCTTCCCTCGCCATGCTGCTGGCCGCCGCTTTGCTGTTTGCCGCTCTTGGTATTTCCTATCTATTGAAATAAATAACAAAATTCGCTGTTCCATTTGAAGAAAGGGCCTGCTGCCTCAGGAGTTTTTCTCCTCTGCAGCAGGTCCATTTTTTTCGGCAGAGTCATCCGCCGCTCTAAAGCCATTTGCTAAACAGACGGCGGTAAAATGCGTTACCTGCAGGCAAGCAGTTCCGGCTGAATTTCCATTAAAAAATCCAACAGCTTTCCCTGCTCCCGGCACTCAGCATTGGTCGCAATTACAGCGTTGTCATCAGGAAAAACGACAGCGAACTGCCCATACTTGCCGTCGGCCCGGAAGGAGTTCCTGGCTCCTCTCCAAAAGAGATAGCCGTATCCCTCCCCTCCGTTGTCCGCCTGCTTCCGAGTTGCCTCGCTGACATACTCCTCCGGCAGCAGCTGCCTGCCGTTCCAATTCCCGTGCTGCAGAAGAAGCTGGCCAAAACGGGCCAGCTCTGAAACACAGAGAAAAAGTCCCCCGGCGCCGAAGGTATAGCCCAGCGGATCCGCCTCCCAGGTGGGACGCACAATTCCCAAAGGCTCAAACAAACGGGGAGTCAAATAGCTGACTAAATCGCAGCCTGCACGTCTCTGTACCAATATTCCGGCCAGGTAGGGACCTACATTGTTATACTGAAATTCGGAGCCAGGCTTCCTGATAAAAGGCTGCGCAAGGGAATATTTTACCCAATCACGTTCCTTTAAAAACGGCCGCTGTTCCCCCATCAGCGCAGGAGATTTCTGTCCCAGCGCCATCGTCAGCAGATCCCGCACTCTGGCCTCCTGCAGAAATTCATCAGGCTCATCTGGAATCTCCTCCGCAAAAACATCTGCCAGCTTCTCCTCCAGGCTCAGCAGCCCCTCCCGCTGGGCGATGCCCACCGCGGCGCTGGTAAAGCTTTTACTTGCAGAATACTGGTTCCGGCGTATTTCGCCGTCGTAATCCCGCCGCAGAATTTCCTTACCATCCTTCCATACCAAAAGATTCAGCAGCCGCAGCTCCTGCGCGGAACGATCAAACTCTTTCAAATCCATGGAATCTCTCTCCTCCGCAACTATATTTGGCATCAGTATAGCATGTTGTCGAAAAAAAGAAAAGCAGAGAGGAGGACATTGTCCCCCTCTCTGTTCAGTTCAAAAAGTTTTCATTCAGTGTAACGCCAAAATCGTGGGCAATAGCGCGAAGATCATCATCGCGGATGGTCTGAAGCAACTTTCCCTGGCCCCCGGAAAGCACCAGAAGATAAATCTGTGCCGCCTTTTCAATGGTGTGCATCAGCCCAAAGGTTGTGTCAAAATCCGGACCGGAACAGAACAGTCCGTGATGGGCCCATACAGCCGCATCGTACTCCTTCATCAGTTCGCTGGTAGCCCGGGCAATAGCCGCCCCGCCCGGCACCATCCAGGGCACGACCCCAACGCCTCCGGGAAACACCACCGGACACTCTGTAGCACTTTGCCAAAGGGCTCTTGTAAACGCCTTGGCTTCCAGAGGCAAAAGATAGGTCAGGGCAATCAGATACGGCGTATGCGCGTGATAAATAACCCGGCATTCACCGCCGGTAGCGTTTTTCCTGACACTGTGATTCAAAAAATGGCTGGGAAATTCGCTGGTTGGCTTTGCGCCGCCCTCTAGTCCCCAAACAATCCTCCAGGCAGAGCCCGCTTCATTGATCTCTACAATGCCAATATTGTGTTCTGGATCATCTTCAACATTGCGGAAATATTTTCCGCTCCCTGTAGTAAGGAAATACTCTCCCCCGAGATTCTCTGCTTGCACCCCCATGTCCGTCCACTGGCTGGATACATAGAAGTAAGGACGGCAGGCCTCTGTCTCCTCGGGCCGCATACGGTAGGTGAGGTTTCCCCCGTTGCGTTCATGCCAGCCCTGCTTCCAGCCGTCGGCACACATGCGGATATAACCGCGAACCGTTTTATTTTCCTGGACCTTCATTCTTCTGCTCTCTTCCTTTCTCAGCCTCTTCTGCTCAACACATCCATCTCGTACTGCCTTACCTCTTCAAACCATACCTTGGTCGCCGGTACGTGCTGGGTGTCGCAGTAGTGCTCCCAGATATCGCCAAACGGCAGTGTTTTCAACTCTTCTGAAAGCATCATCAGCTCTGTAAATTCCGCTTTGTCCTGCAGTTCCTTCATTTTTTCAGCAGGCTGCAGCAGAGCATAGAGCAACGCTTTTTGCATGTTGCGGGTTCCCACTATCCAGGCGGAAATTCTATTGACAGAGGCGTCAAAAAAGTCCAGGCCAATCAGAACGCGGTCCAGCGCATCATTGCGCACGATTTCTTTGGCTATCTCCTTGAGCTCGTCTTCCAGCAGCACCACATGGTCGCTGTCCCAGCGGACAGGCCGGGTCACATGCAGCGGAACCTTATCAAAAAAGGCAAGCAGGCTTGGAATTTTATCGCTGACCATCTCAGTGGGATGGTAGTGTCCATTGTCTAAAAGATCGTAAACGCCGGGATGAGACGCCGCATAGCTCAGGTAGAACTCTGCAGAACCCACGGTATAGGCCTCCATCCCGATTCCGAACACCTTGCTCTCTACACAATCGATAACCCCTGGAAGCTCTTCCGCAAAAATTTCATCCAAGCTTTTCTTCAGGCGCAGCCGGGGAGACAGGCGGTCCGCCGGAATGTCCTTATATCCGTCAGGAATCCATACATTGCAGAGGACCGGAGACCCCAGCTGCTGGGCGATATAGGAAGAAATCCTCCGGCAGCAGATCCCGTGCTCTACCCAGAATCTTCTTACAGTTTCATCCGGAGAAGAGAGTGTGAGATTGTCCCGAATCATGGGATGGCTGAAAAAGGTGGGATTAAAGTCGATACCGATGTTATTTCTTTTGGCAAATTCCACCCATTTCTCAAAGTGACGGGGCTCCAGGGCATTTCGATCCGCCCGTTCGCCGGGTTCTAACACCGCATAGCTGGCATGCAGATTGATCCGCTTTTTTCCCGGGATCAGGCTTAACGCTTTCTCAAAATCAGCTGTCAGTTCCTCAAAATTGCGGGCCTTCCCGGGATAATTTCCGGTAGCCTGGATTCCTCCGGAAAGCGCTTCACCGCTGTTCTCAAATCCTGTGACATCATCCCCCTGCCAACAGTGGATGCTCACCGGCACCTTCACAAGCTTTTCCAGGGCTTGTTCCACATCGACACCCAATTCCTCATAGCGCCGCTTTGCACCTTCATAGCGATTTTCCATAAAAAGTCCTCCTATTTTATTCCACATGATATTCCTGAATAGGAAAGCTGTTCCTTTCCGCTTTTCTGGCTGCTTCCAACGAAGGAAATTCACCTGCCGCGATCATCTGCACCATCAGATTTCCCAGTGCAGTTCCCTCCGTAGGCCCTGCGAATACTGGAAGCCCAGACGCCTTAGCCGTCAATTCATTGAGATAGCTGTCCTTACTGCCCCCGCCCACGATATTGACCGCCGTGTAACTTCGATGTGTAAGCGCCTCTAATTCCTGAATAGAGGCTGCATAGCAGTCTGCTAAGCTCCCATAGATACACTGTACCACTTCCCCCACAGTCTCCGGAACAGGCTGCTCCGTTTTTCGGCAAAACGCACGCACTGCTTCCATCATGCTTTTGGGAGCCAGAAAGCTTTCATCGTTTACGTCCACCCGGCTTTTGAATTGGTCGGCTTCCCGGGCTAAGGATTCCAATTGAGCAAAGGAATATTCCTTGTTCAGTTCTCTGCGTATTGATTGGATCATCCACAGGCCCATAATATTTTTGAGATATCGGAATCGATATTCATAACCGCCCTCGTTGGAAAAATTAGCTTTCCTACTGGCCTCCGTCGTGATGGGTTCCCTGTTTTCCGAACCCAGAAGGCTCCAGGTGCCGCTGGAAAGGTAGACGCCGCCCTCGTCCTTTGCAGGCACCGCCAAAAAAGCCGAACCTGTATCATGGGTTGCCGGCAAACGTACCGTACAGTCAAATCCTACAGCTTCCTGTACCTGAGGCGTCAGTCCTCCCAAAAGGTAACCAGGCATCCGAAGCTCATCGAACAGACGCCGTGGAAATCCGAAGCGGTCAATCAATTCCCAATCCCAGGTCTTTTCCTTGGCGTTGACAAGAGCGGAGGTGGTAGCTTCCGTATACTCGTTCTCTTTTTTTCCGGTTAGGCAGTAGTGCAGGTAATCCGGAACCATCAGCAGCCGATGGGCACGTTCCAGCAAATCCGGCTGTTCCTTTTGCAGTGCCGTCAACTGATAGAGGGTGTTGAACACCTGCTTTTGAATCCCAGTTCTCTCATAGAGTTCTTCAAAGGGGACGCATTTCTCCGAAATTACATCCATACCGCTGGTTCTGCCATCCCGGTATGCCACCGCGTCTCCCAGCAGCTTTCCCTCCCGGTCCAGCAGCACAAAATCCACGCCCCAGGTGTCAATTCCCATGGATACAGGCAGCTTCCCAGCTGTCCGGCATGCCCTCATCCCTTCCAGTACATGAGAGAAGAGCCGGGAAAGATCCCAGCACAGATGGCCATTTTTCTCCTCTGGGTTATTTTCAAACCTGTATACCTCTTCTAAAATGACCCTTCCGTCCTCCACATGACCGAGGATATGCCTTCCCGACGACGCGCCGATATCCACTGCCAGATAGTATGTGACGCTCATGGTATTGCCCCCTTTCTGTTCCTATGATACTGGATCAAAACAAAAAAAGAAAGGACGGTATTTTATAAAAAACACGTCCTTACTTATTTATTGACTGATTTCAGACAGCCGTACCTTCTGCAGGATTCATCGGCGCCGGTACTCCCTTGGCGTCATTCCGTACCGCTCCCGAAAAATCCTATAGAAATAGCTGGTATTTTCATAGCCCACTGCCGTTATGATGTCCTGCACCGGAAGCCTTGTGCTGCACATCAGCTCAGCCGCCTTGGTCAGACGCTTTTCACGAAGCAGCTCTTTGAAGGTCCTTCCTGTAGCCTCATGTACTGCATTGCTCAGATACGGCAGAGAAAACCTCCTGTCCCGCGCAAAAGCCGTCAGATCTGCTGTACGATAGTTCTCCTCAATCTCCCGCAGCACATCCAGCACAATCCCATTTCCGCTAAACGCGTTTTTCTCCAGAGAGATGTCCGCCGTGTAATTCAGAAGCTGGAGAAACAGAAGGCCCATTGTAGTTTGGTTGATCCGCCGGGAATTGGATTGGGCGTTGACCAGGCTCCAAACCAAGTTTTCCATTAAATTTTGCACAGGCAGGGCGTCTGCCACCCGGAAATGCAGATAGCTGATCTCTTCCCCGCCGCGCCGAAGACTGCCGATCAAAAATTTCCCCAAAATATTGTCGGCTCCTATCATCTCAAAGGCCAAATCGAAAAACTGGGGCAGCACAATGAGATTGACGCCGATATCCTCCAAATCTGCCCTTTCTACCGAATGAACAGCGTGCTGGTTGAGAAACAACAGCTCCCCCTGACGAAGCGTTAATGGAGGCGCGCCGTCAACCGAATGCACCGTCTGACCGCTGCACATATACATGATCTCCACATAATTGTGAGAGTGGCGCGGAAACCTGGTGAACCTGGTGTGGGGCCGCATGGTAATCAGCTTTCCCTTTTCCAGCAGCTTTTCCCTGTCCACTGTAAAACCGCTGCCGGTGGCATAGCGCTCCCGCTCCACCCCACCGCCTGCAAGGAGGGCCCGTTCCTCCTCTGTGACCATTCGAAGCCGCTCCATGAGCTTTTGTTCCATCTTTATGACCATGGCTTTCGCTTTGCGAAAGCATTCCTTTCCTGTGGAACTGTGGCTTTCGGGATTTGAAAAATCTCGAAAGCCACAAAACACCGTTTGAAAGAATGATCTTTCAAACTTCACTTTCTCATTTAAAAAAGTATAACATGTTTTTCCTGTTATGAAAAGCCGCCGCTTCTTTCCAAACGGTGCAAACTGCAGCATCAGGCCAAAATCGTCTCAGCCTCCTGCTGGGTGAGATATTCATACTTGACCATCTGCTCCACTACCTGGCGCTGGCGTTGCATTGCGAGATCCGGGTTTTCCGTCAGGTCGTAAACCGAAGGAGCATTAGGGATCCCCGCCAAAAGGGTGCTTTCATAGTCCGTCATCTCCGACGGCTCCTTGCCGAAATAAGACAGGCTCGCTTCCCTTACGGTATAACAGCCGTTTCCGAAATAAATACTGTTAAGGTAGAGCTCCAGAATCTCTTCCTTGCTATACTTGTTTTCAAGTTCCAGAGCCAAAAAGACCTCTGCGATCTTGCGGGTAAACTTCTTTTCCTGTGTAAAATACAAATTTTTAGCCAGCTGTTGCGTGATTGTACTGCCTCCCTCCGCCAGAGAAAGCGTTTTGATATCGTTCCATAAAGCACGTCCCGTCGCTAAAAAGTCAAAGCCTCCATGCTCATAAAACCGATGATCTTCCACCGAAATCACCGCATCCCGGTAAATGGCAGGCAGGTCCTCCAGCGGAGTGTAATTTTCTTTTTCCCGCACTTCCTCCACCATTCGGGAGACAGGGGTTTCAGAGACAGCTTTGCTGTACATAGAATAGCCCTGCCAAACCAGTACCGCCACAGCACATATCCCCACCACAAGCAGCGCTGCAAACAAATTTCGTATCCAACGAAGCAACTTCATGGAATGTTCCTTCCTTTCTCCAATAAAACTCTCCTTTTGCTGGAGAAAGCATACCATAAGGTTCTTACGAAAAACTTGTGACTCTCTTGCAATTCAATATCAATTTTCTTTCAGGTTTTCCGCGGGCTTTGCCTCATTTCCCCTTTTCCTTCTGCCTGTCTCAAAAAGACATAGGACGATCTGTCCGAGCGTTCCGGACAGAAATGGTATCCCAATCGCTGAAAGGCCTGCATTTCTTCCGGATTCTCTGCTTGCCTTTCTGCAAGGAACCGCACCATCTCTCCTCTGGCCATCTTCACGTAGACGCCTTTTTCCACCACCCTGCCCTCCTCCAGCTCACCAAACACCGGCGTAACACAGCGGATTTCTTCCGGCAGGTAAGGGAGCACCGTCCTGGCATATTCTTTCGATGCCAGGTTGACGAGTACCTCTTCTCCGGATATAAGCTTCTTGGCCGGCTCAGCTCCCCAAAACTCATACAGGCTTTTATAACCCTTAAACTTTATCTTCGCCTGCATCTCCAGCCGGTAAGGGAGAACTCCGTCAAAGGGCCGCAAAATCCCATAAAATCCGGAAAGAATGTACAGACGTTTTCGTACATATCCGAACTGTTCCTCTGTAAAAAGTTGAGGCGCCATATACTGATACTGAATGCCATCAAATGCCAGCAAAGCCGGCGTAACGGCGTGCTCCAACACCATATCCCGGTACCGTTCATAATTCAGGGCAGCGATGCCGTCATTGCAGCAAAGGAGCTTTTTAAGCTCCTGGACGGTCAGTCCCCTGCAGTATTCCAAAAGTTCGCAGGCTTTCGACAGCAACTGCGGCAGCTGCTCCGCCTGCAGAAAATCCACGTCAGCCCGCATCTTCTTTGCCGGTGAGATGAAAAGCCTCATCACCCTTTTTCAACTCCATGCATCTCCTCATGCTCCCGCTTAAGTTCCTCATGCAGCTGCAGGGAATCCCAGCGGAGATTGGTCTCCGTCAGGACCGCTTTCAAGGCTATCGGAGCCAACTTTTTCCTGCGGTACTTCTGCAGAAAGGCCTCCAACAGGCGCGTCGGAAAATTGGCCATCACAAGCATTTCCTCTCCCAATTCAGAACCACTGTACAACCCGCCTAGAAGAGGTTCCATTCCGCATAAAGCGGCAAGAGTTTCCTGGTACTCCTCTTTTTTTACCTGTCTCACTTTTATTTTCAAAGCCAGGCACAACAGTTTCAGCCGGCTTTCCTTCTGTGGATCAATCTCATACAGCAAAATCGTAGGCACGCTCATGATTTTCTTTTTCCTCCTGCAGTCTTTCGGCTTTACCACATATGACGCCGAATGTTTTTACTATGTTACCATTAACTTTTCCACCCTGCAAGCCGGCTTTCTAAAATTTCAGCTTGACAAATCTAACTGTACCATTTATAGTAACAGTACACTGAAACAATACAAATTACAGAAGGGGTTTTTATGACAAGTGAATTTACCATTGCCGTCCATGCTCTGGTCTATTTAAATCACAAGGCTCAGTTGCTATCGAGTGAAGCATTGGCGAAAAATATCTGTACCAATCCTGCACGGGTGCGAAAAATCATGACAAAACTGAAAAAAGCCGGATTTGTATCCACAAAGGAAGGCGCCGAAGGCGGTTACCGCATGTTGAAAGCGCCGCAGGAGCTCAACCTTTTGGCTGTAGCGGACGCCGTAGAGGCCAAATTTGTCACTGCTTCCTGGCACAGCGGCGACACCGATATGGACTGTCTGGTGGCCTCGGGCATGGCGGGGATCATGGACCGTCTTTGTGCGGATTTGGACGGTATCTGCCGGGAGCGCCTGGAACAGATTCACCTCAGCGATATCGACAAAATGATTTTTAAGACTTGACCAGTCTTTCTCATCAGCAAAAAGTTTAAACGAAAGAAAGGAAAACGCGAGTCCAGATATTTTCTCCTTCCCAATTTATCTCTGACTGCGCGTATGGAAAATCTATGGGATTTGATATTCAGACCGGCATTTCAGCCGTCACCGTATTTCTTCAGGGATTGCTCAGCTTTTTCTCTCCTTGCGTACTTCCCCTGCTTCCCCTTTATATCGGCTACCTTTCAGGAGGAGCCAGAACTGTGGAGGCAGACGGTACCAGCCGTTATAAGCGCGGCAAAGTGATGCTCAACACACTCTTCTTCGTGCTTGGCATCAGTTTTGCCTTTCTGCTTCTGGGGCTTGGTTTTACCGCTGCCGGACAGTTTTTCGGAGATAACCGTCTGCTATTCAGCCGTATAGGCGGCGTTCTGGTTATTCTGTTTGGCCTATACCAATTGGGCGTGTTTGGCTCTTCTAAAGTGCTGGGCCAGGATCATCGCCTCCCATTCCATCTGGACAAATTCGCTATGAGTCCTCTTGTGGCATTGCTGCTGGGCTTCACTTTCAGCTTTGCCTGGACCCCCTGCGTAGGTCCTGCGCTTGCCAGCGTGCTCCTCATGGCTTCCTCTGCGGCCGCGGCGAAGGGCTTCCTGCTGATTGGCGTCTACACACTGGGCTTTGTGCTGCCGTTTCTTGCGGTAGGGCTTTTTACCGGGGTTCTCTTGGAATTTTTCCGCAAACACAGGGGCGTTGTCAAATACACCGTCAAAATCGGCGGTGTTCTGATGGTCTTTCTGGGGTTAATGATGCTGACGGGCTGGATGAACAATATCACCGGATACCTGTCCGGTTTTGGAACTGCCCCCTCTTCTTCTGAGAGCGCTTCTGCCGGTTCCGGCAACGATACGGGGTCTTCCTCCGCATCATCTTCAGAATCCGCTCCAGAGAGCTCTTCCAACGTTTCTCAAGAGTCTACTCCGGAAACTTCTGCAGAAGAGCCGACACCTGCGCCGGATTTCACCCTGACAGACCAATTCGGTGAAACCCATACCCTTTCTGATTACAAAGGAAAAACTGTATTCCTCAATTTTTGGGCCACTTGGTGCCCTCCCTGCCGGGCAGAAATGCCGGAAATTCAGGAGCTCTATGAAGAGTATGGGTATAACGAAAATGATGTGATCATCCTGGGCGCTGCAGCCCCCGGACTGGGACAGGAAGGTTCTGAAGAGGAGGTCACCAGCTTTCTCAGCGAAAATGGATATGATTATCCCGTGGTCATGGATCCCGGCGGAGAGCTTTTTCAGACCTATGGCATTCGAGCATTTCCCACCACTTTTATGATAGACAAGGACGGCAATCTCTTCGGCTATGCCAGCGGACAGCTGACTAAGGATATTATGAAAAACATTATTCAACAGACTATCGATGGAAGGCGGCCCTGAGTTTTCACTTGAATCCACTCCAAAAATCGAGTATAATGATACAAATCACTGACAAGTATTCCAATACAACATGGAGGAGGCGCGGGATTGAAAATACAGGAATCCGCTGAAAATTATCTGGAAACCATCCTCGTCCTCAATCAGCGCAATGGCATGGTACGCTCAATCGACATCGCGCAAGAACTGGAATTCAGCAAGCCCAGTGTCAGCGTCGCAATGAAAAACCTCCGGGAAAACGATTGTATCCAGGTAGACGGCGACGGCCTGATTTTCCTGACGGAAAAGGGAAGGGCCATTGCCGAGAGGGTTTATGAACGTCACACCTTGTTTACCAACTGGCTGGTTTCCCTTGGGGTCGACTCCAAAACAGCGGCGGAGGATGCCTGCCGTATTGAGCACGTGATCAGCGATGAAAGTTTTCAGGCAATCAAACAGCATGTAAAAGGTTAAAAAGTGGTTCCGCATCTAAGCGGAACCACTTTTTGTTTTAATTTTTATATAGCTTTGCGAGCGCTTTCGCACGTTCTCTAAGTTGTTCTGCTGTTTTTTTAGGGGAGATCACCTTAACGCCTTCACCGAACGAGAGAAGAAAACGCAGGACATCCGGTTGGATCCAAGTATTCAGGACAACCTGAAAACAGCCCTTTCCAACACTTTCCACGCTCTGCAGTTTTCCAAAACAAGCAGCCAAAACACAAAGAGCCTCTCTATCCACCTCAAGACACAGCGCTTCCTGTCTGTCCATAAACGCTTTCAGAAAAACGGACTCCACCGCTTCTGTAGAAAGCTCCGGATTCCGTATTCTGTTCAAGTAAAACTGCTTCACTTTGTCTCCAGTTATCTCTGCTCCCAAGAAGCTTTCTTCTCCCAGACGCTGCAGGGGAACCACCTGGAATATTTTTCCGCTTTTTCTCAGCACTTCACGGAGCTCCGATGTCCCCTCCGCAAGCTCCAAATCGGCATATTGAAAACAAACGATCCTTTTCTTGTCAAACGCCGTTTGCACCGCAGCTTCAGCTGAAATTTTATCCGAACCCTTTGTCTTCTCCTGTACCTGAGCAATCCTCCCCTGCAAAATTCCAGCCTGATGCACGCTACACAGATAAGACAGCTTTCCGCAAAGCTTTCGCTTTTTCTCTTCTGGCAGCTCCCCATCTTTTTCCAGCGCTTCTACCAAAAACTTCAATTCCTGAGATCCCAGCAAAGGATTCGCCAGATAATACTCAAAATTTTTCGTTTTGCACATTCGGATATCCAACCCAAAGCTGCGTAGGGTCTCGATATCGTCATAGATACTTTTCCTTTCGGCAGAAATCCCATGCTCCGCCAATTTCTGGAGTATCACAGGCAGCGTGAGGGTGTGCTCCCTGTCCGTCTGCCGGTAGAACAGTTCCATCAGATAGAGCAGCTTCAGTTTCTTTTCGGAGACGCTTGCCAAGAGTACATCCTCCTTTCGGTCAGGACTCCTCCGGTCCGGCACTGACAATCACGGTAACCGTAGAACCGTAGTCAAGGGAATCCCCCTCTTTGCGATCTTTATAGCCAATGACATAACCGGGCTCGATATCGTCGCTGAATTCATCCTCTTTTACCGGAACAAATCCATTTTTACTCAGGATTTCTGAAAGGTCGGCAAAGCTTGTGCCCTTTACCTCAGGCAGGGTACGGGTAGCGCTGCCCTTACTCACGGTAACCACCACCGTATCACCTGCGGCAATGGTTTCTCCAGCAAAGGGACTTTGACTGATAATATTTCCTTCCTCTACCGTCCCGTTGAATTCCCGGGTAGAGACCTTCAGCTTAAAATCATATTCCCCGTCCGCTATCTTTTTTTCCCAATCGGCATAACTCTCGTTTACCATACTGGGAACAGTGATAACCTCACTGGCCGCGCTGCTGTTTTGGAACAATCTTTGAATGTCATTAAAAGACATTCCCCTGTCCCCCAGCCAAATTGACGCTACAATCACAAGAGCTACCAGTGTGATGACACAGGAACCGATCAGCCAGACCGCGGGCGGCAGCCCCCGATTTTGAGGCAAATCCATATCGATGGGCGGCAGACGCCGGATCGCATCAGTATGTTCAATCTCTGTAACAACGCTCGGAGCGGAAGAAAGTTCTGCCTTAAACCGCTCAAAACTGGCGGTCCTGGTCTCCTGTTTTACCTGCAGCGCATTGGCAATTGCAGTTACGGCAAAGGGAGGCAGATTTTTCAGGACCTCTTTAGAGATCAGCAGACGCTGATCGTTCAGACGTTCCGGCGCCTCCTTTGGCAGGGAACCGGTCAACGCGTAAAACATGGTGGCGGCCAGCGCATAGACGTCGCTCATCTCCCCGCACACCGCCTTACTGCTGTACTGCTCCACCGCAGCACAGCCTGGGTACAATTCTTCTATCAAAAGAGTTCCCCTTCTGCGGACCGCATTCACGGCAAATCCGGTAATCAACATCCCGCCCTCTTTGGTAACCCGTAAGGTGTCGGGAGAAACGCCCAGGTGAGAGATGCCCAGGGAATTCATCAGCCCTAATGCTGTAAGCACCGGCATAAACATCCGGTTAACCTCGTTCCAGGAAAGTGTTCCCCCCACATTTTCCAAAGAACGCCGCAGCGTAACGGAAGGCACGTATTCGTAAACTGCGTAGGCCGTATAGTTTTCCTCAAAGATATCGAGCACAGAATTCACCACGCTCAATTCTCTCAGCCTGCTGACATTTTTGGAAAGCTCCACAAAATCATCCAGACAGCTGTTAAACTCCGCCTCTTTTCCGCCGGCAGGCAGAATTGTCTGATCCTCGGCATTTCGAGAAGCAAGGGACAAGGGGAAAAACTCCCGGATCTCCACCACCTTTTTTGTCGTACGGTCCAATGCCGCATAGGTGATTCCCTCGCCGTTCATTGACTTTGCCCGTCCAATGACATACCGGGCGTCAAGAACCGTATGATACCGCAGCCCTTCTGGTACCTGCGGCTTCGCATTGTCCCATCCGCACACGGGGCAAACGCTACCGCTTTCTTCAGAATGGTATTCGGCAAAACAGTTCCTACACAGTTTGCTTTCCATCATGTCCTCCCAACCCAAGCCAAACGCAGCAGAAAACAGGAACATTCCCGTTTTCCACTGTAAATCGCAGGCAACTGCGGTTATTATAGCATAGCCAAAAGGAAAAAACAAGAAATGGTTCAGCAGATGCCTCAGAGCGCCTGCCCAACCGCCTTATATTCATGATATTGCCAGTACTGCCAGCACTTTGCATTCGTCTTATACACAGAAGAAAACTTACTCCAAATTTCCATCATTGGTCAAATTCCCATTGCCGTTCACCGGGATAGCTTTCCCCAGATAGGTGGGCTTTGGCTTGAGAATGCAGGTGAGGAAATCTTTATCCCGCGCCAAAATTTCACGCAGGTCTCTGGCGGTCTGACCGCTGTAGGTTCTGGGATCGGCAGGCACACCCCAGGCTTCTATCCCCAGTCGCTTCGCAATGTACAGTGCCCGCGATAAATGGTACTCCTGCGTTACAATGACCATCCGCCTGACCTGAAAGATATCCCGGGCCCGATAAACGCTTTCATAGGTAGAAAAACCTGCATGATCCATGAATACATCCTCTGAGGGAACACCTTGTTCCTCAGCAAACCGTTTCATAGCATTGACCTCATCATATTCTTCCCTGCCGTGATCCCCGCTGACCAACAGCTTGGGGGCTGCTTCCTTTTGGTAAAGAGCTACCCCCTGCTGAAGCCTGTCATGCAGCATAGGGCTGGGAGAACCGTCGGCTTCCAGGCCGCATCCCAGTACCAAAACACAGTCTATTTCTTCCAGCTCTGCCGCTTGTTCCTCGGTAAGGATTCTGTCCTGCACGGAGGCCTGCACATAGGTATTCACACCAAAAACAGCCCCGATCCCCGCCGCAAAAAGCAGAATCAGACCGAAAAGGAGCCGCCTAATCAGTAATTTCCTCTTATTTTCCCGCGCTTCCCGCCTCATAGACTCCCCCGGCCTGTCACAACAGGACTATCTGGTTTTCCCGGCAGATACGCCGGGTTTCTTTATCCCACATGGAGGCCTGCACTTCGCCTATGTGGGCCTTTCCCAGCAGAAGCATGCAAAGCCTGCTCTGGCCGATTCCACCGCCAATTGTCAGCGGCAGCTCACCTTCAAGCAGCATGCGGTGGAACGGCAGATTCCGTCTCTCCTCACAACCTGCCTCCGCCAGCTGCCGGTCCAGAGTTTCCGCATCCACGCGTATTCCCATGCTGCTGATCTCCATTGCAAGGCCGAGCACATCGTGCCAAAAAAGCAGATCCCCGTTGAGTGACCAGTCATCATAATCCGGCGCCCTGCCGTCATGGCGGGCGCCGCTTTTCAGCTTTCCGCCAATTTTCTCAATAAACACGGTTTTGTGCTCCCTGACTACAGCGTTTTCCCGTTCTTTCGGGGTGAGCTCCGGCCAGCGATCCTCCAATTCCTGTGCTGTGACAAAGGTCACTTCACGGCACAGCTCTGTCTCCAAATTGGAGAACTGCCATTTCAATTCATCCAGCGTGCCACAGATGGCGCTGACGATCCGCCGCACAGTTTCCTGCAGATAGGGTTCGCTGCGCATGTTCCGGTCGATCACCTTTTCCCAGTCCCACTGGTCCACATAGATGGAATGCAGGTTGTCCAGCTCCTCGTCCCGGCGAATGGCATTCATATCTGTCACCAGACCGTTACCCACAAAAAACTCATAGTCATGAAGCGCCAGCCGCTTCCATTTCGCCAGGGAGTGGACCACCTGGGCGTCCTTTCCAACCGCCGGCACGTCAAAGCTTACAGGGCGCTCCACTCCGTTGAGATCGTCGTTTAATCCTGTTGCCGGATCCACAAACAGCGGCGCAGTCACCCGCTTCAAGTGCAGTGCAGCGCTCAGTTTAACCTGGAATACGTTTTTGATCAGCCCAATGGCCCTCTGCGTTTCATAAAGGCTGAGAGCCGCCTGATATCCTTCCGGTATAATGGTCATGCTTCATTACTCCCATCCGAACACTAATTTCTACTCTTTATTATAGCAATGGACCGGAAAGAAAGAAAGACTATTTTTTTCGTTTCTCTGCAAAGCTTACAATCAGCATCGCAGCTCCCAACAACGCCAACAGGCAGCCGGAACCTTCCAAGAATCCCATCCAGAAATCCGGCAGCATTCCAAATGTTCCCAAAAGCCGGCCGGCCGCCGCAATCACGGCCCCGGCCGGAAGCAGCCATGGCCAGTATTTTAGAAAGGCATTTTCCCTATTCTTCATCTTCATCTTCATCTTCCCTCCTCTTTCTGTGATACAGCTTTTGGAAAACAGACACCAAAAATATCACGATCAGGAATACCGCTTCCAGAACCATTCCCCCCTGGGAAGTAAGCATATACCCATCCGTGAGGCTTTCTGTACCGGCTGCCAGATGAAAGAAGCTCATTCCCAAAATAGCCATTCCTGCAATCCCCAATACTGCATAGAATGCGGTCTGCCCTTTTCCCATGGGATAAATCTCCAAAAAGATGAATTCACAGAAACAGAGGCTGATTGCGGCCCAGACAATCAATATGTTTTCCCACATTCCCTCCGCCCAGACGATCCCTTCTTCTTTCAGGAACGCATTAGCTATCAGCAAAACCACCAGCAGAATCAAGGTATGCTGAAACACATTGCCTCTCTGCAGCAGCTGCCGCTCGTCCAGATTATTTCGACACCTCATCTATTAAAACTCCCTTCTCAAATCAATCCGGCTTTTAGGAATCCCAAAACAGTTCATCCAGGGTTTTGCCAAGAACCTTGCAGATTTCAATACAGAGCCTGACCGTAGGATTATAATCTCCCCGTTCGATGGCAACGATTGTCTGACGGGTTACACTTACCGCATCAGCCAGCTCCTGCTGCGTCATATCCATTGCCGCCCGTGCCGCTTTCAACTTTAGATTCTTACCCATCTCACCACCTCTGCTTAATATTGTATGATATATAATCTAAAATGTCAATTATATTTGACTTTACACTATGAACCATCCAAATAGGGCGCCACTCGTATGGAGAAATGACGCAGGATGGAAGCGGCCAGCCCACACGCACAAAATCCCCCTGAAACGGCCTGTACGAAAACCGTTCTAGGGGGATTCTCCCGATTTATCAGCCAATTCAGGCTACAGCAGCACTGGCACTTTCCTGATATGCAGCATACCGGTCTCCCACATTCTTCTGTAGGTTCCGGTAAAAAAACATATAGTCATACAGATGATAGACACCTTCTGGAAAAGACGAATTCAAATAATCTGCCTCTTTGATATCCGGAACTTTCAGTGTTCCCCGCCTGAGATCGAGATAAGCCCCTGTAAGCTGCGGGATTTCCGAAGTGATCCTGCCTTCGGAATTGATAAAACAGGCGCCCAGATTTTCTGACCGGCCGGCACTGGTACCGTCGGTCTTCCAATTCAGAGGATTGATGGAAAGGGCCTTTTCCCCCAAAGGAACCATCAGCGAATCCTCCACTTCAACAGCTTCGGTATTGTAGGATATGATCACTCCAAGATCTGTCTCACCCTGTGCCATTTTCAGCCAGGGCGCTTCTTCCAGATCCTTCTCTGTCACACGCCAACCCGGGCAATAAGCCGCGATCAACAATTCCCTGTACTCCTCCTGCTGGAAGACATCCTTGAGCAGTCGGAGCACCATATCGGATCCCTGGGAAAAACCGGCTAAAAAAAACGGCCTGCCGCCATTGTAGTTTTCCATGTAATAGAGAAACGCCTCTTTGACATCTTCATAGGCAATCTCAAAATAGGGTTCGGCCTCTTCCTTGGGCAGTGAATAAACAGAAAAAGCCGCCTCCCTGTAATAGGGGGAGAAAACACGGGCCGTACCGTCATAGATACCACGCTGCATGGTCATGGCGCCCTTTAACTTTTCCTTCATTCCAGCGTCCTCCAGCGACAAGTTATAGTTGCCGGCAGTCCCCATATCGACAGTCGGACTGAGAAGAAATACATCAGCCGGTTTAGAGGAATCCTTTTCCAGGCAGGCCCAATATTCCAGACTTTCATACCGCGATCTCTTTCTGCTGAGCTCTTCCCTCAAAATCCCCCTTTCCTGCAGCCTATCCTCTTCGGAGGAAACTGCCGGGCTGTCGCTCTCCCCCAAATTCACGCTTTCGGAGGCAAAAGATTCGTTTTTGACAGAGCTTTCCAATTCCTGCGCTTTCCCTGTACAGGCATACATAGTAAACATCAGAAGAGCCGACAGAAAAATCCCAGCCCAACACCTAGCGCCTTTTTTAATGCTTCTCACTATTCTGTTCATTGTCCTTTCTTAAGTTCGAGAATCTTCTCTGCCCAATTCTCTGCAAGACCCGTTCGGAATTCCGTTCTGCCGGCAAAACCGGAAAACAAGACCTCCTCATCTGCATTCGCATATTGATTTTACAAACGGAAATCCTTTTACAACTAAGCGTGTTTATAAAGCCTTATAAAACGTTTATACGCCTCTCTCTATGCCATACAACAAAAAATTCATATCCACACATCGAAAATTCTTTATATCCCTATCAACTATCTTCATGCCAATTCTGACCGCAACATTTTGTGACGAACTATTCGTCTCCCGAATCATGGAATACACTGCGTCCGCATCAAGAGCAGTGTATGCATATTCTTTGCACGCCATTGCAGCCTCCGTTGCATATCCTTTATGCCAATAAGCCTTTTGAAATAGATATCCTATTTCAAGCACATTCTTGCTTTTCCAGTTTTGTATTGTCAGGCCACATTGGCCGATCATTTCATTATTTTCCTTTAACACAACAGCCCAAAGCCCAAAACCAAGCGTCTCGTATCTTTTAATGTGTCTGTTTAACCAGCTCTGAACTTCTCCCTCTGTAAATGCACTTTCATAGGAGGCCCGCATTACTTCTTCATCGCACATGATTTTGCACAGTGCACCAAAATCATCTTGTGTCATTTCACGTATAACCAGTCTATCGGTTTCTAACATCATGTACTCTCCCCCCATCAGAGCACCATTTTAAAAGATAAAACTCCATGAAAACCTGTTGCCGGGGAGCTCCCGCATTCCTGCTTTTATTTTAACTCTGCCCGGTCAAAAGTGCAAGACGCTTCTTCTGACAGTAAAATCCCGGTAGAAGCAATACCCTCATGAGGAAATTTTCGGCTCGACCGCCTTTTCGAGCAAATCTGCGGCTGCCCAGCAAATCAATTTTTTCTTTTTTATTCTGTAATAGACCAATCCGGTAATATCTGCCAGTCCCCAGCCAATCGGCACAGACCACCAGATTCCCGTCACTCCTAAAAAGGGAATCGAGGAAAGAAGATAGGCCAACGCCACACGGGTTCCCAAAGAAATCATCGTAAGGACTACCGACATTCCAGGCTTTGCCAGCGCCCTGTACAGTCCATACAGCAAAAACAGGCAGCCGATTCCACAATAGAAAGCCCCCTCGATCCGCAGATAGCGAACTCCTTCAACTATCACCGCCCCCTCTTCCGCACTGACAAAAAGCTGCATCAGCGGACGCGCAAACACACAGACAAGCACAGAAACCGCCGTGCAGAATGCCAAAGCGGCCAGCACAGCCCCTTTCAGCCCGGAACGAATCCTCTTTTCCTGCCGGGCTCCATAATTTTGAGCAATAAACGTAGAAAATGCATTTCCGAAATCCTGTACTGGCATATAGGCAAAGGAGTCTATCTTCACAGCGGCTGCAAAGGCCGCCATCACCGTTGTTCCAAAGCTGTTTACGAGCCCTTGTACCATCAAAATTCCCAGGTTCATTACAGATTGCTGGATACAGGTCAAAAAAGAAAAGCTTCCGATTTCTTTCAAGCATCTCCAGCGGATACGGCAGTGCTTCCTGGAAATCCGCAGGTTGGGAAAGCTTACCCAGGTATATACCGAAATTCCGATTCCGGAAACAAACTGAGAAAGGACGGTTGCTTCCGCCGCGCCTGCCACACCCCGGCCGAGACCCAGCACAAACCAAAAATCCAGCGCAATATTCAGCAGGGCAGAAACCGCCAGGAACAGCAGAGGCGCCAGAGAATTTCCTACGGCGCGTAAAAGCGACGCAAAATAGTTGTATAGAAAGGTAGCCGCAATACCGCAAAAAATAACCGACAGGTATTCCTTCATCAACCCACATATTTCTTCGGGAACCTGCAGAAAAAGAATCATACCATCCATACCTGCCAACGTAGCCACATTTAACAGTACGGTAAAAAACAGAATCAGCAGGAAGGATGCAAAAATCCCTTCTTTCAGCGCATTCTCGTCTTTCTGGCCAAAACGGATGGAAAACACAGCGCTGCTGCCCATACACAGGCCCAACAAAATAGAGGTCAGAAAGGTCATCAGCGTATAGGAAGACCCCACTGCCGCCAATGCATTCGCGCCCAAAAAACGCCCGACAATTAAGGTGTCCGCCACGTTATAGCACTGCTGCAGCAAATTTCCCACAATCATGGGAATCGCAAAACGAAGCATGGTCTTCATGACAGGACCGTGCGTCAGATCTCCATTCATTTCTTTCTCCCGCTTACGTTTCGAAATTTTCATATTACATATCGAAACAATTTTATCAATCAGTTTTATAAATGTCAATCTTCCAATTGCATTTTCAGCAAATCTTTTCTATAATGAAAAAAACTGCCGGAGGTTTTCTCATGTTTCTGGACGGACTGGACGAACTGGATCAAAAAATCGTGCAGCTGCTGATAAAGAACGCCCGCATTTCCTACTCTGAGCTAGGAGAACAGGTGGGTATTTCCAGGGTTGCTGTCAAAATGAGGGTGCAGGCATTGGAGAAACGCGGTATCATCGAAGAATACACAACCATAGTCAATCCGCAAAAAATCAGCGGTGCGGTTTCCTGTTATTTTGAAATGGAATTCCTGCCGGAGGCGCTGGCACAGGCGACCACACTCCTCTTTCAGAATGAAACCGTCACGCAGATCTACCGCGTCACCGGGAGAGACAAGCTCCATGTCCATGCAGTGGCGTCTTCTCAAGAAGAAATGGAAAAGCTGATTCAGGAGACGATTGACCGTCTGCCCGGTGTGGTGAGCTGCAGCTGTAACAGCATCCTCTCCCGCATCAAGGATATCAAGGGGCTGCGGCTATAAGGCCCGGACAGAAATTCCGCTTTTCACCGCTTTCTTGCTAAGAGGCCAAACGTGGAATTCGCTATTATGGAACAGAGACTGCTGCAAAAACCTTCGCAGCAGTCTCTGTTTTCTCCTGGCCTTTAATAATTCTGCAGTCCTTCAGAGCCTCGCAGAATCAATTGGCTGGACAGCATAATTTTCCTGATAGGAAGCGATGGATCCTGCATCCTTCCCACCAGACACCGCGCCGCCTCTGTCCCCATCTTTTTCAAAGGCGGACGGATAGAAGAAACCCCCGGATGAAAAACGGCTCTCCATCCATCATCATCATAGCCAACAAGACGGATATCCTTTCCGGCAATCTTCCCTTTTTCCGACAAAGCCTTGACACATCCCAAAGTCATCAAATTATTGCAGACCAGCAGACTGTCTATTTTTTCTCTTTCCAGCAGCCTGCAGGCTGCTGTGTACCCGCCCTCTAAGGTAGAACCGCCGTCTGCTATCCAATTTTCTCTCGGCTCTATCCCCGCAGCCATCAGGGCGGTCTTGTACCCCTCAATCCGTTCCGCGCTGGTATCGGCCGACGGGGTGCCGCCGATACATCCCACGGCTTTTCCTCCGGAGGCAAGCATAGCCTTTACGGCTTCACTGCAGGCTTTCCGTCCGTCAATCATCACATGATCCGCCTGTTCTCCTCCAAAGGTTTCGATACATACCACGGGACAGCTGAGCTTTTGAAACAGCAGCCTGTTTTCCCGGTAGGATTGTCCAAAGACAATGACCCCGTCAACCTGCCAGGAGGCAAATTCCCGTACAGCACGCTGAATGCGGGATTCCTGTGCCGTGCTTCCCTCCGCATTGCCGATAATCATGCTGTAATTTTCAGTTTCCAACACGGATTCGATCCCTTCCAGTATTTCCAGGAAAAAGGAATTGGCATAGCCGTTGACCATCACCCCAACGGTGAAAGATCTGCCTGCACGAAGCAGTCGGGCAGCCGAATTATTCACATAGCCCAATTCTTCCAAGGCCTGATGAACCCTTTCAACCGTCTCCGGTTTAACGTACCGTGTCCGGTTCATCACATGGGAAACCGTAGTTGCAGACACTCCTGCAAGATTTGCAACATCCTTTAAGCTTACAGCCATATTCAGGCCCCCTTTGGCAGCTGCGAATTATTTCACTTTGGCTATGTTAGATGATACTATCGTGAGTTCACCGCTGTCAACATAGAGCACTATCTTTTTTCCCTGTTTTTGATACATGCGCACGTTCAGTGCAACCCCGTCAAGGAAGCAGGTGGCAATGGTGCCATCCACAACCAGCTGCAGGACGCACTCCCTTCCAGGTTCCAGGAAAACCGGGCGGTCCAGCCCTATATTCTGACACCGATACCAGTTTTGATTAGGGGTCTTGTCGAACAGCATCCTATTTTCAGAGACCGCTATGTGGAACCGGTAGGCGTCTCCATCATAGTCATCCTCATAGAGCCGTACCCCAAAGCTGTGAGTGTTCTCACTGAACCGGATTCGAGCTTCATAACAGAAAGTATCCCCGATTTCATCTGCCACGTCCAATTCAGCCACACCGTCCTGATTGAAAATCCGGCCGATTTGTGTAGACTGGGGCTCACCAAAAAAGCGACGGACCGTGTCAGGCGTCTTAGTGCCCAGGGTTCCGTCCGGACGCTGATACACCTCCAGTACGACGAGAGTGCCTCCCCAGTGCCAGTTTCCCATATCGCTTTCCCCTACGCGTGTGGGGACCCATCCGAACAGAAAACGTCCCTGTTCACTGGCAGCACTGCGTGCGGCATAGTAAGCCCTCCCATCAAAGGCATCATCTTTCGGCGCAGCCCACGGGCCATGAAGGGAACGGCTCATCCTGTAAACCGTTTTGCTCTTTTCGCTGTATTCTGTGGTCAACAGATACCACCAGTCGCCGATTCGGAACAGATCGGGCATTTCGTGCATACTGTAGAGATTCGGCGCCCAAAAATCCCCCTGGAATTCCCAATGCTCCAAATCCTTCGAGGTATACCAGACTGTGCAGCCGGTGCGTACCTTTTTCCCCTCCAGCTTGCGTGCCCCCAGTATCATAATGTATTCTTCGCTGCCCTCATCCCATAGGATATAGGGATCTCTCCAGTCATTTCCATCATAGCCCTCCGGGGCGGGAAGGAAAAACTCCCCGCACTTTTCCCAATGCAGCAAGTCGTCGCTGACTGCGCGCATCAAGGCCTGGGAAGGCTTCCCTTGCTTAGGGTAATTGCGGTTATATACCGCATACAGGGCGTGAAAGCGGCCTTCTCCCTGGAAGACGCTGCCGGCGTAGATGTATTGGTCGGGATCCTCCTCCCCTCCTTTTGCGATAGCTACTCCCTTGTCTTCATAGTGCACAAAATCCTCTGTCACTGCCAGAGACCATTCGAAGGGTTCAAAAGGGACAGGATCCCGGCTGTCCCTTTGGTGGAACACATAGAACTTGCCGTTGTGATAAAACGGCATACAATCCCCAAAATATGCATTTTCCGGCTGATAATAAATCTTTTGCATCTGTTTCTCCCTCATTTCATAGACTAAAAGCAAACGATTGCGCAATCGTTTGCTTTTAGTCTATTCGATCGAATGGTAAAAGTAAAGCGTCAAATCTCACAAAAGAAACAAATGCTTTTTGTTAAACAAGCAGAAGCCGCCAAAATATAGGACTGCAGCAGCGCCATCGGCGCTGCTGCAGTCCCCGTTTCACAGTTCTTCTGATTCAACTCACCGCTCAAACACATGGCGCACAAACTCGAGCGCGCCCTTGGCATCCCGGTCCAGCCTCTCCTCATCGGCATCCGGCACCAGATCCCGCCAGACCTTGATCTCTTTTCCAATCGTTCCACCGCTCATCACAAAAGGTTCCATTACTGCAGCGCCCTGGTAATCGATGTCGCGCAGCGCTTGACCAATCTCCGCCCACGGCAGGGTCCCTATGCCGGGCACAAGCCGGTTCTGCTCGCCGAGGTGCAAATGCCCCAGCTTATCTCCTGCCATACGGATGGCCGCCGCCATGTTATCCTCCTCAATGTTCATGTGGAAGGTATCCAGCATGACTTTGACATGAGTGCTTCCCACAGCGTCCACAAAGCGCAGCGCTTCCTCGCAGGTATTGAGCATATATCCCTCGTAGCGGTTGAGCACCTCCATGCCCAGCGTCACATCGTATTCCTCGGCAACCTTGGCCAAAACACGCATGTTCTGTATGGCACGTTCCGTATCGGCTTCCTTGTCCATCGGCAGCGCCATGTCCAGCGGCCAGTAAGAGTACAGTCCGCCGCCCAGAATTTTGATATCCATCAGATGAAGCTTCGGGATTAGGTTGGTAAAAAACTGCATTGCCCGTTTGACCACCTCCGGATCCGGAGAACAGATATTCTGTTCCTTGGTTGGACCGTAACCGGCAGTGAGGATTACACCGTTTTCTTCAGCGCACTTTTTCAGCTCCAGCAGCTGCTTATCCTCCGTATAGTCGCTCTGCAGCGCGGCGCAGGAGATTTCCAGAATGTCGAAGCCCAATTGCTTTACTTTCTGGATATAGTACTTGTAATCCGAGGACCATTCCCTGGTCCAATAAGCATTGTAAATCCCATATTTCATTTCAAAATCCTCCATATGCTTTCTCTTGGAAAAACAATCTCAGGGCGCCGCAGCACACGATGCGGCTTCTCCAGATAAACGATACCGCACCCCATCCGTTCTGTCAATCACAATTTTCTGCATCCTTACGGCCGGACACAAGTCAGAACGCACCAGCGCCTGTCGATCCTCCGCTAAATCCTGCAGGGTTCAAATCTGCCGGTCATATCCAGATTTCCAAAAAGCTTAATCTCTATTGCTTCCATGCAATGCGCCATACATCAATAGTTCAAATTCTCAAAAAGTTTTCCTTGATTTTCCATAAAAATTGTGGTATTTTAAAAATAAGATTAAATATTATTTTTAGAAAGAGGTGTGAATCATGGAAAACAAAAAGCTGACGAATGAAGCAGGCGCGCCAGTAGCAGAAAATGAGCATTCCTTAACGGCGGGTCCGCGGGGCCCTGTCATGCTGCAGGATGTCTGGCTGCTGGAAAAACTGGCCCATTTTGATCGGGAAGTGATACCGGAACGACGCATGCACGCAAAAGGCTGGGGAGCCTACGGCTGCCTGACCGTTACTCATGACATTTCCCAGTGGACGAAAGCTAAAGTTCTTCAGCCTGGAGCCAAGACAGAGCTTTTCCTCCGTTTTTCCACGGTGGCTGGAGAGCGTGGTGCGGCGGATGCCGAACGGGATATCCGCGGTGTTGCGGTCAAATTTTATACGGAAGAAGGAAACTGGGATCTGGTTGGCAACAACACGCCGACTTTCTTCCTTCGGGATGTACATAATTTTCCCGACCTGAACCGGGCCGTCAAGCGGGATCCCCGAACCGGTATGCGCTCCGCCCAAAACAATTGGGACTTTTGGACGCTGCTGCCGGAGACCTTCCACCAGACCACAGTGGTCATGTCAGACCGGGGGATTCCCGCCTCCTTCCGGCACATGCATTTCTATGGGGAGCACACGTTTTCCTTCTACAACGATAAAAATGAGCGGGTGTGGTGCAAATTCCACTTCAGAACGCAGCAAGGAATTAAAAATCTGACGGATGCAGAAGCAGAAGCCCTCATTGCCAAAGACCGGGAGAGCCATGGCAGGGATCTTTACGAGGCCATTGAGCGCGGAGAATACCCCAGATGGACAATGTACGTTCAGATTATGACCGAAGAGCAGGCCCTCAAGCATTATGAAAACCCCTTTGACATCACCAAAATCTGGCGGCACAGTGAGTACCCGCTCCATGAGGTAGGCGTACTCGAGCTCAACCGGAATCCGGAAAACTACTTTGCCGAGGTGGAGCAGGCCGCTTTCACCCCTGCCCACGTGGTGCCCGGCATCGGCTTTTCTCCCGACAAATTCTTGCAAGGTCGGCTCTTCGTATACGGCGATGCTCAGCGCTACCGTTTGGGGGTCAACTACAACCAGATTCCTGTCAACCGCCCCAAGGTGGAGGTTCATGACTATCATAGAGACGGTTTCATGCGCACTGACGGCAACTATGGCGGAGCTCCGGCTTACTCTCCAAACAGCCAGGGGGAATGGGCGGCTCAGCCCGAAGTGATGGAACCGCCGCTGGATCTCTCCGGCGCCATGTACGCTTATAACCCGCAGGAAGACCCTACGGATAACTGCTTCCGTGCAGGAGGCGATCTGTGGCGTGTCATGACCGAAGAGAAACGGGCCTTGCTGATTGAAAACACTGCCAGAAACATCGAGCCAGTCACGGAAAACATCAAGTACCGTCATGCGGTACATTGCTACTGGGCCGATCACTCCTATGGGGAGCGCATTACAGCGGCCATGGGTCTTGATCTTGAAAAAGTGAAAAAGCTGGCGGAAGGGGATCACAAAACCCTGATTGAAGCCACGCTGCACGACTGACCGCAGGATTTGCTGGTTTTTTGAAAAAAACTGATAAAGGGGGCGCCGCAGTTTTTACTGCGGCGCCCCCTTTATCATGACTGTCTGCCTGAGTCCATCTGTCCTGTGCTGCCGGTCCGCGCAGGGAATCTCCCACTTCCGAAACCGGTTAGACTCTCACAATTCTTCCATTCCTATGAATGCCTCCGCGGTCATAATCAAGCCCGCCTTGAACCCATAAACAAGGCTCCTAACCGCGGTAAGCTGGTTTACTTCATTTTGCACGTCGGCATACTTTTGAAACAGGTCTTTCTCCTGCGTACCCAGCCTGTCCATCAATTCCTGCTCTATGACCGCCGCCAGCCCGATTGCCCTTCCATACTTTGAATCCTTGTCAAAAGACTGGGCTTCCGGTGATACGTTTCCATACGCAAATTCAAACGTATAGCATGGAGGTCATTTCTTCGCTTGAAAACATGAAAAAAGCTACATCTTGAAAAATCAAAATGTAGCTTTCAACTTGGTACGAATGTTCATAACGACAGAGGCGAAAGGCACTGTATCGTTGTGTTGTTTCGAGATACTGCTAATTTATCGGCTTGTGTCTTATTGAAAATATTATTTAGGAAGGTACAATGCATTCTTCATAAAGTATTCATGCTGTTCATGAATCAGTCTTTTGATTTCGTCGACATCGGTTAACGTTACATCGGGTATTTCCAGTACAAACGCACCGCATGCGGCTTTGATCTCCCCATCAGGAAACGTATAGGTATAAACGTGCTTGCCGCCCTTACAATATCCGCATTGTCCGCATTTTGCAAGGCGGTTATTGCGTGCCAAAATTCTTTCTCGTATAACATTGGCAAATTTGTCTGAGTAATACACGCACGATGAAAAACGCAATCCAAAAAAAGCTTTTTCCCCGCCCTCTCGGACGCCGAATCGTGCCAATACTCTGTTGTGAGCAAGGTTGCTAAACGAAAGGATAAACCCTTTTGTCCTTTTTTTCAGGGGCGTATAATCCAAGTTTATTAATGTTTCAATGATGGGCTGATAGACAAGCTTTTCTTCGTCGCTTATCATCTCATAAAATTCGAAAATAAACTCTTCCCATTTCTTCATTATAAACCTCCTGGATTTGTATAACACAACTCTACAGCAGTATACTACATTTCGCCCCAAGCAGCAAGTATGGACATTAACAAGATCGGCAAGCATCGCCGTTTGTCCCAAAAAGGCAGCTTGTCAGGGCTGCCCTGATATCCTCTAAAAGAAAACAAGGATAGTCAATAAAGACTATCCTTGTTTTTCGAATGTCGCTATGAACATTCAAACTGGTGCCGGTGGCCGGACTCGAACCGGCACGGTATCGCTACCGGTGGATTTTGAGTCCACTACGTCTGCCAATTCCATCACACCGGCATATTCTGGCGCAACGGAATCATTATACCCAGTACAGGCAAAAAAGTCAACTCTATTTTTACCGAATCACATTGGAAATGGAATTTTTGAGGATATCAAGTCCCTTTTTGAGGGTCTCCTCTTCTATGAGCAGTTCGGGCATCACCTTGACCACAGTATTCCCACGGCCTACACGTTCCACAATCAGGCCGTTTTTGAAGCATTCGTCCAGTACTTTTTTTGAAGTGACGCCGTCATGGTCAAAGCGCCAGAAATCCACGCCCCAGACAAAGCCCATGCCGCGGGTTTTTATTTTCTCCGGAGAAAGCGCCTGGATTTCCTCCATGGCCTGCGCGATGACGGCGGAAAGCTTCTGTACCCGCTCCTCCACATGTTCGTTGAGCATAACCTCCAAACCTGCTTTGGCGGCAATCATGGAAAGTTGATAGCCCCGGAAGGTACCGTTATGCTCGCCGGGTTCCCAAAGATCCAGCTCCGGCCGGATCAATACCAGTGCGAACGGCATGCCATAACCGCCGATGGATTTGGACTGGGTGACAATATCAGGTACGATACCCGCCCGTTCAAAGGAGAAAAAGGTACCGGTACGCGCACAGCCTACCTGCACATCGTCGACCACCATCAAAATATCATGCTTATCACAGATAGCACGGATCCCCTTCAGCCATTCCACATCAAACACATTGATGCCGCCGTCCGCCTGTACGGTTTCCAGCACAATAGCAGCTGGCTTGTCCACGCCCGAATGGTCATCCGTCAAAAGCGTTTCAATATAGTTCAGGGTGTCTAGTTCCGGAAACATATAAGGAGCAGGAATATGGGTCACATTGGTGAGGGGTACGCCTGCGCCGGCCCTGGAAGAAGCATCCGTCGTCATGGCGATCGAACCCAGCGTCATTCCGTGGAACGCGCCCATCATGGCAAAAATATTGGTGCGCTTTTTCACCTTTCGGGCGAGTTTCAAGGCCGCTTCCACCGCATTGGTCCCGGTAGGGCCTGCAAACTGAATTTTATAATTGAGCCCTCTGGGCTTCAAGATCTTTTCTTCATAAAATTCAATGAACTCACGCTTGGGCACTGTATACATATCCAGCGCATGCATAACACCGTCGCTCTCCAGATAAGAGAGCAGCCTTGACTTGATGTAGTCGTTGTTGTGCCCGTAGTTAAGCCCTCCCGCGCCGCAGAAGAAATCGATATATTCCCTGCCGTCCTCATCGTAAAGAAACGGCCCCTTGGCGGTGGTGAACACCGCAGGGAAATTGCGGCAGTAAGAGCGGACTTCAGATTCGTACGTTTCAAAAGCTTTTGTGTTCATTTGTACCATCCTTTCTACCATGCATTTCAGCATGATTCAGCGATCGCATTCAGCAACTGTCTCCTGCTAAATGGGGCTGTTCGCTTTCCAAGCAGAAATATTTTTGGAAAGCCAGCGGCAACCAGCCAATAGATTTATTGTTAGATTTTGGCTTAAAACATATTCTATCATAAAGAATTCAAATAGGAAAGGGGATTTTTCGACTTTCTTACCCTTTCCGCGCAGTGAAATAAAGAACTTGACCGGGCGAACCGTCTCCGTAAGGAAACTGTGAATTGCCTGGGACCGATCGAAACTCTCCATGGGTATATTCTGCCACCACCCTGTTCCAAAAATGTACGGAGGGGATGTTTTTAGGATGGTACTTCAGCTGCCAGGTTCCGGGAAAACGGTCAAACAGCGCAAAGGCCGCCTCCTTTCCCAATCCATGTTTCCGGTATGGGTACATGACGAAAAATTCCGACATGCAGAAGTCCGTCTTTTCCCCCGATTCTGGATAATCGTTGACCATGGCAAAACCGGCCAGCTTCCCGTCCGCCTTCAGAAAAAAGGCCCAGCGGTTTTCCTCCGTCCAGTAGTTATCCAGATAGGAATAGCCGTAAAGCCCCAGGGCATTCACGGTACCCCCGTCATATTGAGAAAACTCATACAGGTACTTTTCCAGCAGATTCCTAAGGATTTCCTTCTCTTCCTCTTGAATCGGAACCAGTTTCAGTTTCATAATTCAGCGTCCCTTTCCTGAAAAAACTGCGCCGCGGAGAATTGCGGCGCAGTTTTTTATTCAATATTCTCACCCAAGGTGCCCTGGCTCAGCGCGGTCAGATACGCGTTGATGAAACCATCCAACTCGCCGTCCATCACGGCGTTGACATTGCCGGTTTCAAATCCCGTACGATGATCCTTCACCATGGTATAAGGCATAAACACATAGGATCGGATTTGGCTGCCCCAAGTGATTTCTTTCTGCTCACCCTTGATGTCGGAAATCTTTTCCAGGTTTTCCCGTTCCTTAATCTCCACCAATTTCGAGATCAGCATCTTCATGGCTACATCCCTGTTCTGATACTGGCTGCGCTCCACCTGACAGGAGACAACTATTCCGGTGGGGATATGGATGAGGCGCACGGCAGAGGATGTCTTGTTAACCTTCTGGCCGCCTGCGCCGCTGGCGCGGTAAACCTCCATCCTGATGTCATCGGGATTGATCTCTACGCTGTTATCCTCATCAATTTCTGGCATAACCTCCAGAGAGGAAAAAGAGGTGTGCCGGCGGCCAGCCGCATCGAAGGGGGATACCCGTACCAATCTGTGAACGCCCGCTTCACTTTTCAAAAAGCCATAGGCATTCTCGCCTTCCACCAGGATAGAAGCGCTCTTCAGACCGGCCTCGTCTCCGTCCAGATAATCCAGGGTGCTCACCTTAAATCCGTGGCGCTCCCCCCAGCGGTTATACATGCGGAACAGCATTTCCGCCCAATCCTGCGCCTCTGTGCCGCCGGACCCCGCGTGGAAGGTGAGAATCGCATTGTTGGAGTCATATTCCCCGGTAAGCAGCGTGGAGAGCTTCATCGTTTCAATCTCACTGCCGATTGCATCCAATTCTGCCCTCACCTCAGGAATCAAAGACAAGTCCTCCGCCTCATCGCCCATCTCGATCAGCGCCAAGGCGTCGTCCGCCCGACCGCACAGCTTCTGATAGGTCTCATCCTTTCCCTTCAGGGCCGCCATTCTCTGTGTGATTCTCTGAGCTTCCGCCATATTATCCCAAAAGCCAGGCTCTGAGGCCTTATGCTCCAGCATCTCCACTTCTTCCCGCAGCTTTTCAAGCCCCAGCGCAACCTTCAGGCCGTCCAGTGCTTTTTCCTGTCCTTCCAGTTCTCGTTTCAACTCTTCAAATTGCAGCATATCTGTATCCTTAACCTCTCGTTTGCGGTTTTCTTTTGCCATTATACTGGAAACAGGTAAAAAAGTAAACCTATTTGGCATCGTGTCTTCCCTTATTTTTCCGAAATATCGGATAAAATATTAACAGTCTGAAAATAAAAATGGTTTCGATTGCGCTTTCTAAAAAAATAAGGTAAAATAGGGAATCATATAACTCCTGGGAATTTTTGTTTTGTCCCAGGCTTGTCCGCGCTGAAGTTGGGAATTCCGCGGTCAAGTTTTCTTTATTTAAAGAAAGGAATGGCTGCCTCTATGCTTGACTACACTGGAATCAAGTGCCCTGTATGCGACGTACCCTTCCAGCAGAACGACGACATCGTTGTTTGTCCGGAATGCGGCGCTCCGTATCACAGGGCCTGCTACCAGAAAGAGGGAAAATGCATCTTCGAGGAGGAGCTCCACAAAGCGGGAAAAGCCTGGGAACCTCCTGCGCCGCCGGTGGCCCCGGATCCCAGTACAGAGATCAAAGACCGGGAATGCCCGATTTGCGGCACTTTAAACGGTCACAGCGCTTTGTTTTGTAATCGCTGCGGCTCTTCTCTTGTGGGGGAACCACAACGATACAACAACACCTATCAAAACTCCAATCAGGAACAGGGAACTGTTCCTCCCCCTTCCACTCCCTACGGTGTACCGCCTGTTCCCCAGGGAAATATGTACGGCGGCCCGTTCCCCTTTCCCATGGATCCAATGGGCGGTGTGAGCCCTACAGAAATTTTGGATGAAAACGTCACCTTCGGCGACGCCTCCAAGCTGATTAAACAGAACACGGCGTATTATATGCCCGTATTCCGCTACATGAAGCAAAGCGGCAAAAACAAATTTAATTTTTCCGCTTTTCTGTTTTCCGGCGCCTGGATGCTCTACCGCAAACAATATAAATTTGGCATTCTGGTCACGGCTTTGATGTTCTGTATTTATATTGCCTATCTGTGTTTTTCCATTTTCATTGCATCCCCTGTGCTGATGGAGTTGATGCAGAAAGCGGGGATGGATCTTGCCGAAGGCTTCAGCCCTACTAACGATCAAATGATCATCATTTCAGATATCATGTCTCAAAACCCCATTATGTATCTGCAGATTACTCTGCCCATGATCTGCTTGTTCTGCATGCTGATTGTGATGATCGTGGTGGGGTTCCGCGGCAATAAAATGTATATGAAGCATTGTGTCCGCACTGTCAGGGATACCAAGGTGGCAGCCGCAAAAACCGGCGAAGCGGAAGGCGCGCTGCTGGAAGCACGCGGCGGCGTAAATGTTTCCATCGCTATCTGTATGTTTGTCTGCTATATGATTATCGTGAATATCCCCCTGTTTTTATAGCGTTTCCCCTTTCCGCCCGTTTTTCCAGGACGAGAATCCCGAGAAAGGATCTGAAAACAGCCATGCAAAAAGTGAGAAAAGCCGTAATCCCGGCCGCGGGACTTGGTACCCGCGTACTGCCCGCCACCAAGGCAATGCCCAAAGAAATGCTGCCCATTGTAGATAAGCCTGCGATCCAGTATATTGTGGAAGAAGCCGCGGCCTCCGGCATCGAGGATATCTTAATCATTACGAACCGAGGCAAAGGGCTGCTGGAGGATCATTTTGACCGGGCCCCCGAGTTGGAACAGCGGCTTGCCGGAAATCCGGAAAAGGAAGAAATCCTTCAAGAAATTATTGGTATTTCAAAGCTTGCCAATATCTACTATGTGCGGCAGAAGGAGACAAAAGGCCTGGGACACGCTATCAACTGCGCCAGGTATTTCGTGGAGAACGAACCCTTTGCAGTGCTCTATGGGGACGATGTTATCATCGGTGAGGATCCGGCGTGCGCCCAGCTTATCCGCGCCTACGAACAATTCGGCAACGGTGTGGTCGGCGTGAAAGAGGTCTCACCTGAAGCAATCTCAAAATATTCCTCCCTGAAGCTTGAAGCCATTCGGGAGAATTATTTCCGTTGCACCGATATGATAGAAAAACCCCAAAAAGGCGAAGAACTTTCTCTTTATTCTATTTTAGGCCGCTGTGTGCTGCCTCCAGAGATATTTGATATCCTTGATAAAACCCCTCCCGGCGCAGGAGGGGAAATCCAGCTTACCGATGCCATGAAGACACTGGCCAGACGGGACGGTATGACCGCTGTGGACTTCACCGGCACGCGGTACGACATGGGCAACAAGCTAGGCATCATGCAGGCCAGCGTAGAGGTAGCTTTGAAACACCCCGAAATCGGCGAGGATTTCCGCGTCTATCTCAAGGAACTCTGCTCACGGCTTTGACAGCGTTTCCCACAATCTCACAGAAAGGCAAGTTCCCATGGGTGAAATTTATTTTCCCAGCTGCAATTTCACAAAAGCCAGTCCCGAAGCTGCAAAAAGGCTTCGGGCTTATCTCAAGGAGAAAATGCCTGTGGCCGGCTGCTGCAGGATAGACAGTACTTCCTATCCTGCGGGGAATACCGCCCTGTACTTCTGCCAGGCTTGCCGGGAAACTCTGGAGGCAAAGCCGGAAAACCAGTTGATTTTGGAAAACCTTTTTGTCTGGCTGGATCGACAGGAGGATTATCCCTGGCCGGATTACAAAGGCCTTACGGTAAACATCCAGGACTGCTGGCGGGACCGGGAACACCCGGAAATTTTCCAAGGGGTGCGGTCTGTCCTGCAAAAGCTGAACGTGAGAGCTGTGGAACTGACGGAAAATCGAGAGCGATCCTTCTACTGCGGGAATTTACATTTCCAACCGGAAAAGCCGGAAAATATCGCCTTGCTGAAGCGTTGGCCCGATACGCCGCTGTACCGGCTGCCAGAGGATATCCAAAAACAACTGATGGCCGAACAGGTCGAAAAATATACTTGTCCTCTTACAGTGGCCTACTGCAACCGCTGCACTGCGGGCATTCTGTTGGGCGGCGGCCGGGGCGTTCACCTGATGGAGCTGGCCACTGGCTGCTTCGCTGGATGACAAACCGCGTATTTGCAGATTTTCCTTGACTTAAATCCAATTTATGCTATAATAATTCCCGTTGACTTTTCGTTAGATCCTAACGATTTTTCATCCTTGCTCCGCGACGATATAAAACTGCGCGGGGCCAAAAGACCAGAAGGAGGTGCAATACAAATGGCAGATGGAAAGAACCTCTACGAGACCGTCATCATCACGACCGCCAAAATCGGCGAGGAGGGAAACACGGAACTCGTAGACAAATTCAAGGCTCTGATTGCAGAGCACGGTACTGTTCAGAGTGTTGACGATTGGGGGAAGCGCCGCTTTGCTTATCCCATTCAGAAGCAGAACGAGGGCTATTACACCCTGATCAACTTCGAAAGCACACCGGATTTTACCGCTGAGCTTGACAGAAGGTATCAGATTACCGACGGTATCCTGCGCACGATTATCGTAAAGCGCGATCCCCGTCATGTAAACCCCAAGAAAGCCCAGAAGCCTCAGAAGGCTGAAGAGAGCAATATCGACGTGGAAGCCATCGCCGTGGAAGCTGTAGAGGCTCCCGCTGCTGAGACAGCTTCTGCGGAAAGCGCAGAATAATTCTGCTGACTACGAAAGAGAGTGCCTGATTTATGCTGAATGTTGCCGCTATCATGGGCAGGCTGGTAGCCGACCCGGAATTGAGACATACTCCCAATGACATTGCCGTCACCACATTTACTCTGGCTGTGGACCGCTCCTATTCAAGAGCGGGCACGGAACGCCAGACTGATTTTATCGATGTGGTCGCCTGGCGTCAGACCGCAGAATTTGTCTGCAAGTATTTTTCAAAGGGCCGGATGATGGCTGTAACTGGTTCCATCCAGACCCGCAATTATGAGGACAAGCAGGGCAACAAACGCAAGGCCTTTGAAATCGTGGCCAACGATGTGAGCTTCGCGGATTCCAAGCGGGATTCCTCCGGCAGTGCGCCCGGTTCTTATGACAGCGCGCCCGCCGTGCAGCAGAGGCCGGCCGCCTACAGCGAGCCTGCCCCCGCCTATTCCAGCGGAAGCAACGAGGATTTTGAAGAGATCCTGGGAGACGACGATCTCCCCTTCTAAAATTTTGACTCTTCAGACTAAAATTTTGTTAAGGAGGCTTTTTGGCTATGGCTGATAGACCCGAAAGAGAAGTCCGCCGCGGTGGACGCAAGGGACGCAAAAAGGTGTGCAGCTTCTGTGTTGACAGAGCGGACTATATTGATTACAAAGATATCGCCAAGCTTCGCCGCTTCATCTCCGAGAGAGGAAAGATCCTCCCCCGCCGTGTGACCGGTACTTGTGCATATCATCAGCGTGCTTTGACCGTTGCGATCAAACGTGCGCGTCATCTGGCTCTGCTCCCCTACACGAGCGACTGATTCGATTCATTGGGAGACTTTCCGCTACTGCGGAAAGTCTCTTTCTCATTCTATGCTAAATTTTCTCAACAGGAGGATTCCGGTCTTATGAAATACTTCGATACCCATATTCATTTCTTCCCGGATACGTTGGCAGGAAAAGCGCTCCCCAGGCTTTCCGGCATCTGCAAATGCCCCTATTTTACAGACGGTACCCGCGGCGGGACAGCTGCAGCTCTCGCAGAATGGGGGTGTTCCGGCGGGATGGCATTGCATATCGCTACCACTGCCAAACAACAGACCTCCGTTAACAACTTTGCAGCGGAAAGCCAGCATGATTCCATCCGATGCTTCGGAAGCGTGTTCCCGTACGCCGAAAATGCATTGGAAGAGATGCGCCGTATCAAGGAATTGGGATTGTATGGTATCAAGCTTCATCCGGATTATCAGGAATTCTTCATCGGCGACGACGCTGCGCTGCCCATCTATGCGGAGGCGGAAAAACTGGGTTTGCCCATAGCTTTTCATACGGGCCGGGATCCCTATTCCCCAAGTTTGGTACACTGCCCTCCCGATGTGCTTGCAAAAATTGCGGATCTGTTCCCAAACCTCACAATCATTGCCGCGCACATGGGCGGTATGGATATGCCGGAAGCAGCTGCACAGTATCTGGCCGGCAAATCCAATGTTTATTTTGATACCGCCTTTGCTTCACACTTTCTGACGCCCGGACAACTGGAGGAACTGATTCGCCTTCATGGCGTGGACCGAGTGCTGTTCGCCACAGATTGTCCCTGGAGCACTTTTCCGGAAGAAAAAGCGTTGCTGGAAGCCACCGGGCTCAAACCTGCGGAAAAGGAACAGATCGCCTGTCGGAACGCCGAATCCCTGTTCGGCATTTCTGTTTAACATTTAGCGAAAAACTGGGTAGAATAAAGCATATATCATGACGTATTATGAGATAAGGAAATCCAGTTATGAAAAAATCGCTCTGCGTTCTTCTTTTTTGCATCATGGTTCTGCAGTTATCCGGATGCAGCAGTACTCCGAATTCCCTGCAGATGGATCTTTCCCGCGGCTATGGAGAGCATCTGAAGCTGCTCCATCTTAACGCCAGCACCTCTGAAAAGCGGGAACGCATCCAGGCTTTTTCCCGCGTTATTTTGGAAGCTGAACCTCTGGATAAATCGCTTTCCATGTTCGCTTACTATCCGGACTATCTTTTGGAAATTACCCCTTGGGAGGGCGGCAAGCTCACCGTTATAGTAGATATCAACGGCGAATATGTAGATTTCTACTATCCAGGTCCCAATCCGGAAGGTTCCGGCACAATCTACCGCTCTAATACCTCGGCTGCAGAATTCAAAAGGCTAATTCATCACGCATAACCGGAAAAGAGCTGAAAACTCCATGTGGGTTTTAGCTCTTTTTTGTTTGCCCGCACAGCTTGTTTACATAATTCATTTAAGAAATTCGTGAATCACACGCCAGGAAGCTCACAGCAGCATACAAAATGTAGCGCCTCCGCCAGGGGTATCCGCCACCCAAAGTTTCCCCTTATGCAGAGCGACAGTCTCGCGAGCGACGCAGAGCTCC
>OJKJ01000206.1_pt1 | contig 41777 bp, 28 predicted proteins | sample 1596491 | NCBI WGS metagenome assembly OJKJ01 (sample SAMEA4350160, study PRJEB24818) | metagenome | biome: human; feature: gut; material: faeces | place: Denmark | collected 2013-09 | reverse complement strand
ATATCAACCGGTTTAAGGGAACCGTCCTCACCATCTCCCACGACCGGTACTTTCTTGACAAAATCACCTCCCGCACCTTCGAGATGGAAGGAAAGGGGCTTGCCGCTTACAAGGGAAATTACAGCAATTACCTGAAGCTGAAGGCAGAACAACGTTTGGCCATGGAGCGGGTGTACGAAAGCACCCGGCGGGAAATTTCCCGCATTGAGGGAATCATCGAACAGCAGAAACGGTGGAACCAGGAACGGAACTATGTCACCATCGCCAGCAAGCAAAAGGCTATCGACAGGCTGGAGGCCACCCTGGAAAAGCCGGAGGCTGAACCGGAGAGCATCAAGTTCCAGTTTCATGCCAGCCGCCGCAGCGGCAACGACGTGCTTACTGCGGAGGACCTTTCCCTATCTTTCGACGGCGGAGAACCGTTGTTCCGGAACGTGAACCTGGAAATCAAACGGGGGGAGAAAATCTTTCTCATCGGACCCAACGGCTGCGGAAAGACCTCTCTGTTCAAAATTTTACTGGGCCAGTATCAGCCCGACGACGGCTTTGTACGGCTTGGGGCGGGCATTGACCTGGGATACTACGAGCAGTCCCAGCTGAGTCTGGATGATTCCAAAACCGTCATCGATGAAATTTGGGACCTCCATCCCCGAATGAGCCAGACGGAGGTGCGCAGCGCTCTGGCGGTTTTCCTGTTCCGGGGTGAGGACGTCTTTAAGCCCGTGGGAGGGTTGAGCGGCGGAGAGCGCGCACGCATCCTCCTGCTTAAGCTCATGCTTTCCAAGGCCAATTTTCTGCTGCTGGACGAGCCCACCAACCATTTGGACATCGGCTCCTGTGAAGCGTTGGAGGACGCCCTGGCAGGCTATGACGGCACCCTGTTCGTGGTATCCCACGACCGGTATCTGATCAACAAGCTGGCTGACAAGGTCTATGTGCTGGAAAAAGATGGAGCCCGGCTCTACCCCGGTAATTACGACTATTATCTGGAAAGACGGGAAACCGAACTGGCGCAGGAGGAAGCGGTCGTTTCCCCCAAGGTAAACCTCTATAAACTGCGCAAGGAGCGGGATGCCGAGCTACGTAGACGCCGCGGCGCCCTTTCCCGCGTTGAGGCAGAAATTGAGGAAAACGATGCCAGTATCAAGGCGCTGGAAGAACATCTGGAAGACCCGGAGGTGGCGGCCGATTATGAAGCCGTCACCGAAACTTCCGAGGCAATCGCCGCCCTTCATGAAAAGGCGGATAAATTGCTGCTGAATTGGACAGAGCTTTCCGAAGCGCTGGAGGAACTGGAACGGGAAAATTCTGTGGAATAACCTGCCCAAAGGCAGTGCCGATCCTTCTTCCCGCCGGCCGCATGCCGGAAAGGAGTTTATGCTATGCCTGTACTGGTCATCTGTACCGTTTTGCTTCTGGCCTTCGCCGGAGGAGTAGTTTATTCAGAAATTTCCGCCAATCGCCGCATCCGGGAAAAAGCGCTGAAAGGCTTTGGCAGAATCCCGGAAGGGGACTATGAGCTGGGTGATATTGTTTCCTACGCCAAGCTCTGCAGGAAAGAACGTCAGGACCTTTTCACAGTAGACGACTTCACTTGGGAAGACCTGAATGTGGATGCGGTATTTCGGCGGGTCAACAACTGTCAAAGCACTGTGGGAGAACAATTTCTCTATGAAAGGCTGCACCGTCTCACTCCCCGTGGGGAAACGATGAATTGAGCGCTCTGTGTTCCCATTTTTCCCAAAACCCTGAGGAACAGGAAAAAATCATGGTTCTTCTGGCCAGGTTGGGAAAAAAAGCATCCGGAGGGCTGCCTCATTTTCTGGAAGAGTCCAGAATATATTCTATGCCTCTTGCACCGCTCTATTCCCTTCTTGCCTTTCTGCCATTTGCCGCTTTGCCAGTCTGTTTCTTCTTTCCCGGAGCAGGCTTCTGCATAATGTTTCTCTCAATATGCCTCAATTTCTACTTGTATTACCGGGTAAAACGTGAAATCCAGGGGGATTTGGACCGCCTGCGGACGCTTTCTTCCCTTTTATGGTTCAGCGAAAAACTAGTTTCCGTTCTGACCTATTCTCCTTTGCGGGAACGGGTTCTTTCCTGTTTGCCTGCTTATCGCTTTCTGCGGGGAAGGCTCTCCGGTAGAATGCAAAAGGGATATTCCGATTTGGAACTGCTTCAGGAATACCTTCATATTCTCACCCTGCGGGATCTGAGGATTTATCGCAGGGCAATGCAGACGATCTCTGCCCATCGTGCCGAACTGCGCCTCCTCTTCGAAAGCGCCGGCCTGCTGGATGCCGCTCTCAGCACCTTGTCCTTCCGAAAAAGCCTGCCATATTGGGCTTCACCCAGCTTCCAGGAAAAAAACACGGTCATCTTTTCCAAACTGTACCACCCTCTGCTGCGCACACCGGCGCCCAACAGCGGATCTTTCAGCTCAGATGTTTTGCTGACTGGTTCCAATGCTTCTGGAAAATCCACCTTTCTCAAGGCATTGGGTGTTAATGCCATCTTGGCACAAAGCCTTTTCACCTGTACGGCGGAGCATTTTTCCTTCCGGCCCGGCCCTGTACTCTCTTCCATGGCTGTCCAGGACAACCTCACTGCGGGGGAAAGCTATTTCATGGCAGAGATCAAGTCGTTAAAGAGGGTTGCCGACGCCGCCCGGGCCGAATCCTGCTTTCTGCTGATCGACGAAATTTTGAAAGGCACCAATACCGTCGAAAGGCTCGCGGCCTCCCAAGCTGTGCTGGAGGAGCTGCATCGCCGGGACTGCTTCTGCATCGCAGCCACCCACGATGAGGAACTGCCGCAGAGGCTCAGCCCCCAGTATGAAAATTATCATTTCCAGGAGACGCTCTCCCCTGAAGGGATCACCTTTGATTACAAACTGTACCCCGGCCCCTCAAACTCCCGAAACGCCATCGCCCTGCTCTCGCTGACAGGTTTCAGCAGAAGCGTTGTAGCACGTGCGGAAGCGCTTGCCGGGAAAACTTTAACTGAGAAAGGACTCCCCCAGCGATGAAGGTAAAATTTGTCACCCTTGGCTGCAAGGTCAATCAATATGAATCGGAGGCCATGCTGGAACAGCTGCTCAGCGGCGGCTTTCAGAAAGCTGATGAGAAGGAGCCTGCGGATGTGGTGGTGGTGAACTCCTGCACCGTTACCGCTACCAGCGATCAAAAGGCCCGCCAGACCCTGCGGCGGGCGAAGAAGGAGAACCCCGACGCCGTTACAGTTCTCACCGGCTGCATGCCCCAGGCCTTTCCTCAAGAGGCGGAACAGCTTCTGGAGGCGGACATCGTTCTGGGAACCAGGAACCGCGCCTCCCTTCTGCCCCATATTCTGAATTATCTTTCCTCCAAACAACGGATTGTGGAGATCACGCCTCACGAAACCGGAGAAAAATTCGAGCCGATGACAGTGTCCGCCTTTCACGGACGCACCAGGGCATTCCTGAAGATAGAGGATGGCTGCAACCGTTTCTGCTCCTACTGCATTATCCCCTATGCCAGGGGCCGAGTCAGGTCAAAGCCGCTGGAGGAAATCCGTGCGGAGGTAAAAAAGCTTGCGGAGCATGGCTACCGGGAGGTAGTGCTCACCGGGATCAACCTCCCCGCTTACGGCCAGGATCTGGGTCTGCACCTCTGCGACGCTGTGGAGGCCGCCTGCGCTCAGGAGGGGATCGGCCGGGTACGCCTGGGTTCGCTGGAACCGGAACAGCTTTCCGACGAGGTGATTCTCCGGCTCAGCCGCCAGGAAAAACTCTGCCCTCAATTTCACCTATCCCTGCAGAGCGGCTGCGACGCCACGCTTCGGCGCATGAACAGGCACTACACCACAGAGGAATACAGGCATATTGTACAGGCTCTGCGCAGAACCTTTGATAACTGCGCCGTCACCACAGACATCATGGTGGGCTTTGCCGGGGAGACAGAGGAGGAATTCCAGGCTTCTTTGGCTTTTGCCAAAGAGATTGCCTTTGCAAAGGTGCATGTATTCGCCTATTCCCGCAGGCCCGGCACCAAAGCCTATCTTGCCCCGAACCAGTGTACCAACCGGGTCAAGGAGGCACGCAGCCGGGAAATGATTGCAGTCACAAAGACGACCCAGGCTGATTTTTTTCAGGCACAGTTAGGCCGGGTAGAAGAAGTGCTGTTCGAACAGGAACGGGAAAAAAATGTCTATGAGGGCTATACCCGCAACTATACCCCCGTTCTGGCAGTTTCCTCCAGGCCTTTACATGGGCTGCTTCTGCCGGTCCGGCTGACCGGTGTTCTGGAATCTGCCTGTACGGGAGAAATTGTGCAAAACTGAAAGAATTCCAGTTCTATATTTCTCAGACGGATTTGTCTGTAAATTTTCAGTAAAAAGGACAAATTTTATTCTTTTAACAAAATTCTATTGTAAATTTAACCGAAACATGAGATGATATCCTAAAGAAACTTTTTCTTGAGGTGTTGTTTTATGGAGAAAGCGAAGGAAAAAAAGTTTACAAAAGTCGAAAAGAGCTGGATCATGTACGACTGGGCCAATTCCGTCTATGCCACAAACATATTGGCCGTGCTTTTCCCCATCTATTTTGGGGCGGTCTGTGAACAAAGCGGTGCGGACAATCTGGTTCTTTGGTCTTACGGCACTTCGGCGGCCACTTTTCTGGTGGCAATTCTGGCGCCGGTGCTCGGCTCCCTGGCGGATCATAAAGGGCATAAGAAAAAACTTTTTGCCGCTTCGCTGTTTGTGGGAGTGGCCTTTACGCTCTCGAACGCCTTTGTAGAGGATTACCGTCTTCTTCTGCTGGGCTATGTGCTCTCCCATATCGGGTTTTCGGGCTCCTGCCTTTTTTACGATTCTTTCCTTACCGACGTCACCACACCGGAACGGATGGACCGTGTTTCCTCTTGGGGCTATGCCATGGGCTACATCGGCGGCAGCACCATTCCTTTCATTATCTCCATCGTCATCCTGTTTACCATGGGCATGACAAATATGCTGGCTTTCAAGCTCGTCATTATCCTCACCAGCATATGGTGGCTGGTTTTCAGCATTCCCACTCTTCTGCATGTAAAACAGGTTCATTATGTAGAGGCAAAAAGAGGCCGCCTGTTCCGATCGACTTTCTCCAATCTCTGGAAAACAGCAAAGGATATTGCTAAAAATAAACGTGTGCTGCTCTTTATCCTTGCCTATTTCTTTTATATTGACGGCGTAAATACCATTATCTCTATTTCCACCTCTTATGGTTCCAAACTGAATCTGGACAACGTGGGGATGATTCTGGCCCTTCTGCTGACCCAGATTGTGGCCGTCCCCTTTTCCATCCTTTTCGGAAAGCTGGCTGAACGGCTGGGGTCTGTCAGAGTTCTGCTGGGAGCGGTATGCATTTACTTTCTGGTCTGCCTAGTGGGCTTTTTTATGGGCTTCAACATTGAACAGAATCCAGGCAGCCAGCAGGCGCTGCAGTTTTCCCTGATTCTCTTCTGGTGCATGGCCTTTTTGGTGGGCACCGTGCAGGGCGGCATCCAGGCCATTTCCCGGTCCTATTTCGGAAAACTGATTCCCCCGGAGCGTTCCAACGAATACTTTGGTTTCTTCGACATTTTCGGCAAATTTGCCGCTGTGATCGGTCCCCTCCTGGTGGCCGCCTTTACGCAGATGACCGGCCGGGACTCCATCGGCGTCATCAGTCTGGCCCTGCTGTTTGCCGTGGGCGGCTGCATTCTGTTCTTCGGCAGAAAGCTGTTTACGGATCGTGCCGCCTGATCTCAGTTCCTGTAAAAAAGCCTGTGTCCAGGCGGCCTGTACGGTTTTAACCGTAGCAGCTCCGGGACACAGGCTTTTCTTTGCATCAGGTGTTTTATGATTTCTTCTTTACCGGTACCCAAACCTCAAACTTGGCATTTACCGGATTGGGCTCCAGATACACCTCGATATCGGGAGCGTCGGCATATTCATAGCCGGAACCGGGCAGCCATTCGCTGACCACTCTCTTTTCCAGCTCCTGTATTCCGTTGGGCATGGCCCCGCAGCCTGGAAAAATGGCCCAGGTACATGCAGGCACCATATACTCCGTCATCCCCTCCGGAACCGGCTGGGTGCTGGCAGCGGAAATATAATAGGCCCACTGGTCCTCCCCCATACAGGCGCTGACGCCCAGAATCCCCTTGGGCTCACTGTCCATCATCTGAGCCAGACGCGGCACAGTGCCGTCTGTTGCAGCCTTTCCCCACATGGCGGGGACTGTATCGAAGTTTTTCTCAATTTCCTTTTCCAGAGGTGCGCTGACCCCTACAATACGGAAAGCCTCTTTCGTTTCAATGCGGTATTCCATCTCTGTTTCTCCCTTAATACTGATAGTAAAGCTGATCCGCTGGTAGGCTTTCAGGCCGGCCCCCTCCTTTTGGGCTGCGGATGGGGAAATCCCGTGTACGGATCGGAAGGCCCTGTTGAAGGCTGTCGGCGATTCATACCCATACTTGACGGCGGTATCCAATACCTTTTCGCCGTTCTGAAGGTCAAACGCCGCCTTGGTCATACGCCTGCGCCGTACATATTCCGACAGGGGTACCCCCGCCAGATAGGAAAACATTCTCTGATAATGATAGGCAGAACAGCAGGCTATTTTAGCAGCCTCCGCCGTTACAGGCCCCTTTTCCAGATTCCCTTCGATATAATCCAAGGATTCATTCAGTCTTTCCAGCCACTGCATATCGGTCAACCTCCAATAACAAGTATACTTGATTTAGTATATCATATCCTCTCTCTTTCTGCACGAAATGGAGAGCACTGCCTCTTGCCAGAGGGAGCCGCGCCCTGTATAATGAATTTGAATCCGCAAGAACACAATGCGGTTTTCTTTTTGAAAAGTACAACTGCTTTACACTCGGAGCTTTCTATACCATTCGTCAGAAACTCTGTAAAGCTGTTTTCTTTCTCAGACCTGACAGACTATGACGGCAAAGGCGGCGATTACGTGCGGTATCGGCTTTCGGCAAAATTGGAACCTTGTCCCCAGGAAAAAGGGCACTCTGAAACAGAATGTTATGCGGAAATTTTAAGCAGGGAGGAATTCGAAAAAAATTATCCCGAATTTTCCGCAGACCGTGCCCTATTGCGAAGTCTGGAACACCCCCATTACTGCAAGGCGGAATTGCTCCCTAACTGTGCGGCGGGCACTCTTCTGCTGCCCCAGAAAGCCGGCCTTTCCGGGGAAGGGACCGCCCTGGCCTTCATACTGGATCGCCACCGTCTGATCTTTTTGGACGACAGCGGAACAGCCGGACAGTTTTTGGAGGGGTTCTCCGCCGTGAACATCCCGAAAGACAGCGGCTCCGCATGGCTTTTCTTCGAGTTTTTGGAATCCCTGATCCGTGAGGACGCCCTGTTTCTCCAACGATATGAAAAACGCCTGGACGGTCTGGAAGAGCTGCTGTTGGAAAGCGACGGGAAGGATTTCGGCAGCAAACTCCACTTTTACCGACGGGGACTTCTCCGGTTGGGCTCCTATTATTCTCAGCTTACAGATTTGGCAGATTCCCTGGCGGATAATCGCAACGGCTTGTTTTCCGCCAAGGAGTGCAGGAATTTTGAACTGTTTTCCGACCGGGTTTCCCGGCTTTCCTCCCACATCCGGGCACTGCGGGAATATTCCCTGCAGCTGCAGGAGATTTATCAGTCCAAAATCGATGTACGGCAAAACAAGATCATGCAGTTCCTCACGGTTGTCACCACGCTTTTCATGCCTCTGACGCTGATCGCCGGATGGTACGGTATGAATTTTTCTGATATGCCGGAGCTCCATGCTCCCTACGCCTATCCCATCGTCATTGCAATCAGCATTGCTGTAACGGTAATTGAAATCATTTATTTTAAAAAAAAGAACTGGTTCCACTGAAAAAAGGCGGCTGCAGAAAGAATTCCTCTGCAGCCGCCTTTTTCTGTTCAATGCTATCCAGTACTATTTCTTCCTGCCTTTTGTTTCGTCGCCCTTCCAGGTAGCAAAATAATCGCTCTTCAGAGTATCCCAGGAAGCGTTTACCCGCTCCCTGAAATCGGCAGTGCGCTCCTGCATTGCCTCGGTCATCTCCCCCTGGTAGGCATCCGAATAGTAGACGTTTTCGTCAAACCAGGCATAGTTTGGCATGAGAACCGCTCCGCCCCTGTCACCGAAAATATCGTCTCCCACATAGTACCGCCGGTCCGCATCCAAGCCGAAAAGATTGACCAGCGTGGGTACGATGTCTACGCTGGAAGTGTATTTTTCCACGGTTTCCGGCTTTTGATCCGCAGAATACAGGAAAAACGGGGTACGGTACAGCTCGTTTTTATTCTCCCCTACTCCCTTCACCTGTTTCAGGAAAGCGTCGTCGCTCATATATTTTCCATAATGGTCCGCATAGAACACCAGCACTGTATCCTCCATGTGGCCGTCCCCCGTGAGTTTGTCCACCAACTCGCCGATGTATTCGTCCGTTTCCATGGCGTGGGCCACTGCAAGGGTATATTCCTCCATATTCTCAGCACTGCCTGTAACGCCGGATTTGGCCACCTCCGCTTTTGCCGCCTCATAATGGGGATCGGAAATATTCCGCATCTCCTCCGTATAGGGCCCGTGTCCGGAATAGGTGATAAGGTAGGAATAGAATTTATTGCCGGAGGTCATCTGGTCATAGGCACGGATCAGCTGGCTGTCCAGCATATAGTCGTCCATTCCCATATCCACATAACTGTGGTACGCTTCAAATCCCAGATTGGTGTGGATAGAACCGCGGCTGTAAATTGCCGGGCTTGCCGAATGGAAGGAATTCACCGTGTAGCCCGCATCCCGGAACAGATTCGGCAAGGAGAGAGGGAAACTGTTGGTGGAATAGGCCCGGCTGGGCAGGCCGGATACAGCTGGAATCAAGCCAGTCAGGGAGACGATCTCCGTGTTGAAAGTGCCCGCTGAAAGGTAAAGGGGCGTATAATGGTTGGCAAAATTGATGCTTTTCTGCTGAAGGGCATAAAGATTGGGCATATAATCCTCTGTCAACAGCCAGGTATCCGCCGATTCCAGCATCACCATCAGCAGATTTTTATCCTTGAAAAGCCCGGTTTTCCCGTTGTCCGGGCTCACCTCCCGGCTTTCGTAATAAGCGTCCAGCTTGTCGGCGCCCTGGTGGCTCTGCCCAATGCCGAAGGACACCGTGAAATTCCGGAAAGTGTACTGATAGAGGCCGGTCAGCATAACGCAGCGGTTTGTGTTGGTAAATTCAGAATAGATTTCCGTCTCCGCGTTGGGGTCATAGGTATTGCCCCACCACATGGTGTCTGATTTGGGCTGCAGGGAGAAATGCATGCAAAGAATCGGGACCAGAGACAACAGCGCCGCAGCGCCTGCAGCAGATTTACTGATGATCCGCTTCTTCCGGCTTTCCGGTTTGGGCGGTACGAGAAATGCGGCAAACGCCATCATCAGGACGGCGAGCACGATGCACAACAGCAGCGCTTTTCGGAAATTGAGATAGCTCCAGCTGAAAAACCTGGCGCCGTCTCCGGCAAAATTGGTGTCGGAAAAAGTAAAAAAATTCCCAAAAATGTTGAACATGGCGCAATGCACCAGGGTCAGCACCGAAAACAGCAGAATCAGGAGCATCATGGCGATCCGCCGGGCAAGGCGCGGCAGCAGGCCCAGTAATCCGGTCAGCAGCAGCGCCCAGCCCGCTGTAAACAGCATAGGTTTATAGGAAAGCACGGACGTGCCTCCCACAAACCGGTAAAAATACCGGAAAGAAAAATCCAGAAATACAAAACTGAGAAAGCACAGCGGCAGGCTCAAAGGGGACAGCCGCCGGAGCTTCTGCAAAAAACCACTTTTTTCTTCCAAACCATTTTCCTCCAAAATCAGCTCATATTTTCCAAGCAGCCTGAACAGACGGGACAGACGGCTGTAGCAAAGTAACTTTCAATATAGCATAAATTCCCCCAATCTGCAAGGATTCTTCTGGAAATTTCACTGCCTTATAAAACGGCAACAGTCCCTGGTTTCACGGCTGAAACCAGGGACTGTTAACGGGCATCGTTTATAAACCGCAAGATGCCGCCGCTTAAAGGGGAATGTCAAAACATCCGTAAACATAAATCTGGACGTTTTTTCATGTCAAATAGACCGTAAGCAATGCCATACCCATTGCAGGTATCTTTAACGTGACGGAAGCTTCCTCCTGTTCAACTGGAATCTCCAAAAGCTCACGCTCCAGTTCAGAGGCAGCTTTCAACTCTTCTAGCTGTGATTTTGTGACATACTCAGGGGATCCTTGCTCCCTCCAGCGGGCAATGGCATTAGCATGGGTGTCGTCGACACGTTCCACCTGGGCTTTCAGCACAGCTTCCTCAGAGATCTTCAGGCCTTTCAGTGTAATCTGAACCTCTTCCTCCTCAATAGGATGCAGTAGGGAATGATGATTCACCGCCAAAAGCTGTATCGCGCCGGCAGCAGCATGTTTTATCGCATAGAGATCCAGCGTCCCCTCAGCCAGTCTCTGCTCATAGAGGGAATCTCCCAGCATATGCAGCAGCTGAAAAGCTCGGTAAGACGCTTTTGGAACGCCATGCAGCGTCAGAAGGCCGAAACCGCCATGAAATTCCGCGCTGGGCATTCCATTTTCTTCGAAAATATCGCTGAAGGTCCAGTAGGAATACCCATTTACTAGCCCTACGCCGTCCAATACCGTCTTGGCGATGAAAGAAGAACCGAAAGGACCATCCGAAGGAAGGCCCGCCAGACTGTTCCATTCGGTATAATAGACTGGCAGACCGTCAGCCTCCTGAACTGCCTTTCTGGTCATCTGTGTGACAACACCCCGGTCCACGCGTTCCCACAAATGTGCCTGAAAGGCCTCCATCTTTTCCCGAAAGGTCTTTCTAAATTCCGGATCTTCCATCTGTTCCGGCGTTGGACGCCCAAAATTGGCACTGTCCTCCACGCCATATCCCAAAACCACATCTGTAGGGTAGTGATGAGTGGAGATAAAATCTATAGGCGCCTGATTTTTTCGACAGAATTCCACCATTTCCGGAATCCATGCATTGTTGGAGGTGGCGGGACCTCCAACTCGCAGGAATCGATCCTCGGATTTGACTGCTTCAGCTGTCACCTGATACAGTTTGAAGTAATCCTCCATAGAGCCTGCAAAAAAACCGTCTGGAGAATCAGGTCCCCCAAGATTAGGCTCATTCCATACCTCAAAGAACCACTGGCGCACTTCTGTGCGTCCATACCGGTCCAGCAAATGCCGCACAAAGGTGCGGATAAACCAGGACCACTTATCATGGTCTGCCGGCGGAGCTGTGTTTCCCTTATAATGGAACACTGTGGCATTCTTGCTCTTCAGGCAGTCTGGCATGAAGCCCAGCTCAATGAAGGGCTTCATGTTGATGGAGAGAAGAAAATCAAACACACTGTCGATATTGGTAAAAGAAAGCTGCACGCCATTGCCGAAACGCTCCTGTACCAACACACTCATATCGTCGTCGAACAGGCCGTGGAACCGCACATAACGAAAGCCGATCTCTCTCTGACACTGTTCCAGTTGCTTGCGGTAGTCCTCCCGTAGCGCAGTGGTTCCATGGCAGCTTCCTACACACAGCTCCCAATATTTTTGCAGCGGTTTGACCGCAGAATTCACGTCTAATTGAAATTGTTTCATCTGAATAAACTCCTTTGATTTTTTCCAAATCTGCCGTTTCTTAATTTTATCACCCTTTTACTGCGCCGATGGTGATTCCTTTTACAAAATACTTCTGGAAGAAAGGATAAATGATAAGTGCTGGCAGCGCACCCAGTACAGCTACCGCCATCTTGATTCCCGTGGAGGGCAGCGGGCCCATCTGCTGGTTTCCGGCAGCCGCCGTATTGGCGCTGCTCATCAGGAACTGCACATCCATCAACATCCGGTTGAGCAACACTTGAATGCTGTACAGACTGTCATTTTGAATATAATACAGGCCGTTGAGCCAATCATTCCAATAGCCAAGCCCCGTCAGAAGTGCCAGCGTGGCAATAATCGGCAGCGACATGGGCAGCACAATTTTCAGCAGAATCCGCATTTCCCCTGCTCCGTCAATTCTGGCCGCCTCAATGACAGCATCGGGAATATTGGAAGAAAAATAGGTACGCATCATAATGACATAGAACGCACCCATCAGCAGGTTGGGAACCAACAGTGCAAAAATGGTATTTTTGATGTGGAAGGTTTGGGTCCACATAATATATGTAGGCACCAGGCCGCCGTTAAAAAGCATGGTGAAAAAGATGAAGAAAGAGAAAATATAGCGGCCTGGCAGATCCTTTCGGGACAGAGGGTAGGCCATCAGGGTGGTCATAACCAGGCTGATACAGGTGCCTGCCACTGTGACGAAGGCAGAAATCATATATCCTCTTACAATAGAACTGGAATCCACCAGTAGATATTGATATGCATCTGCGCTGAGCTTGGCCGGAAAGAAGGAGTACCCGTTCATGATTAGCCAGTTTTCATCTGCAAAGGAGGACATAATCAGCAGCAGGAAGGGCAGAACACACACGAGGCACAGCAAAACCATGATACCATGCACAACAACCTGAAAAGTTTTATTTCTCTCTACCATAAATACTGCCCCCTCAAAACAGCGCGTTCTCAGAATCGAGCTTCCTGACGACAAAGTTTGCCGTCAGTACCAGTACAAAACCTACCAAGGATTGATATACCCCTGCAGCCGACGCCATGCCCACGTTGTTCAGCTGCATCATACTGCGGTAAACAAAGGTGTCGATGGTGTTGGTTACATCCATCAGTGCTCCCGAATTCATAGGCACCTGATAGAACAGGCCGAAATCAGAATAAAAGATGCGGCCTATACTCATCAGAGTCAGCGTGATGATGGTAGGCTTCAACCCCGGGAGGGTGACATGCAGGAATTGTTTCCAACGATTGGCCCCGTCGATTACTGCAGCTTCGTAATAACCTTGGTCAATCCCTACCAGTACAGAAAAATAGATGATGCTGTTATATCCGAATACTTTCCATACCTGTACCAGAATCAGGATAAATGGCCAATACTGCGGAGACGCATACCAGGAAACCGGTTCTTTTCCCATGGCGCCTAAAATAGAGTTATTGACAAAACCTGTGTCCGTGGCCAAAAAAGCGTTGACCAGATAGCTGACTATAACGATGGAGATCAAAAACGGCACTAGTACAATAGTTTGATATACCTGCTGGGCTTTTTTTATCTTGATTTCATTGAGCAGTACCGCTACCGCTATGGCAAACAGCGTACCTATGACGATGAACGCCAGATTGTACAACAGCGTATTTCTAGTGATCAGCAGTGCATCTTTGGTGCGGAACAGAAACTCAAAATTCTTTAGCCCTATGTTTGGACTGTTATAAAGGCCCAGGCGGGTATTGTACTGCTTGAACGCCACTACAATACCCGTCATTGGGATATAGTTATTGATAATGATATAGGCAATGCCGGGAACCATCATCAGATAGAGCGGTAGATATCGAACAAAATGCTTTTTCTCTTTTACCGGCCGTACGGCTGATACTTTTGCCACGGCAAATCCTCCTTATCGAAATTTAGCTGGCGGTTCAAAAAAGTGCGGGCAGTCGGCCCGCACCCGGAGAAGGAGCCATCCTACCGGGAAAGCTCCGCCGGGCGCGCTGCCTTCCACCCGCCTTTTTCAGTCATGCATAAATCATTTATTTTCCGCCATCCAAGCATCCAGTTTGCTCTGCTTATCCTGGATAATTGTATCAAGACCGGCGTCCCTGAGCTCTTGGTTAAACTTGCCTAGGTCGGTTTCCGGATTTAACGCGCCGGATTGCAGCGCCTTGACGTATTTATTGAGCACATTTGTGCAGGAAGTAACCTCATTGATGACGTCCGCGTTATCCCACACAAATCCCTTTGCGACGGACGCAGGGGCATTGGCATTAAACTCCCCCAGTTTCTTCCAGAGGTCGGGATCATCGCCTTCAAATACATAAGAAATCTGTTCGTTGGCAGCACCCCAGGCCAGGTTGGAGTAACCGGTGGAGCCAGCCTCCACACCGTCGGCGTAACCGACGATCCCCTGCTCCTCATCCACAAATTTCCAGTGCTTTCCTTCGATACCGTAGATAAAAATGTTGGAGAAATCAGGATTCATGTACATTTCGTTAATCACCTGCATGGCGCGTTCCGGCTTTTCGCTATTGTTGGCAATGCACCAGCGCAGACCAATGTTCGCAGAGGTGCTGTATTCCTCCACTAAAGGAGCGATATAGACCTCTTTACCGCAATTGCGGACCCATTCTGCCTCTATACCGGGCTTGATATTGGTAATAAAGGAGAATGCTTTGCCAGCGCCCAGCAAACTGTTGGCGGATTCCGTACTACTGGCAGCGTCGGGCTGCATGTATCCCTTCTGGTTAAAATCGTACATGGTGTTGATCCAGTCCACATAAGAGGCCGTCTCAAACAGGTTGACAACCTTAGGGTCGACCTCAGTGGTCAATGCATCCTCCAGCACGCCCAGGCAGCTGTCATCGCACAGGGAATCGATCCGCAAAGGACGGCGGATGTCGCCGAAATCCGCAATGAGCATATACATTTCCGGATGTTCCGCCTTAACCTTTTCAAAGATGGGCTCAGCGTCCTTCAGCGTTTTTATGCTCTCCCAATCGATACCCATAGCGTCCACAACGTCCTTCACCATTAGCAGACCGAAAGCGCTGGCCTTTTCGATGTTATAGGGAACACCCGTAATATTTCCGTTGATCGTAACGCACTGCCAGTCCAGATCGCTGATTGCAGCCTTGGTGTCAGGAGCGTATTGATCCAGATAGTCGTTCAATGGCAAGATCTGATTTTGAGACATCATGGTTGCCGGCACAAATCCAAAGGATGAAATGACATCCAGCTTTTCTCCGGAATTCAGCGCTAGGTTCGCCTGATCCTTATAAGAACCAAAACCCACACGAACCATTTCAATGACAGTGTTGTACTTGGCCTTGGTAAGCTCCGACAACTTTGCCGCCACCTCATTTGTGTCCTCTGTTTTGGCGTCGCCGAAGTACATGATCTTTACAGTATATTCTTCCTGCGTGCTCAAGTCCTCCGCGGAAACCCCACTGCCGGATTCAGCCGGAGCGGAAGTATTCGTAGCGCTGTTCCCATCGGTACTGGAGGACGGTGCCGCGGAAGAATTTCCGTCTCCACCGCAGGCTGCCATCGTGGCCGTCAGCATTGCTGCCGCCAGGATCGCCGACATGATTTTTTTCAGCTTCATGTTACTGCATCTCCTTTATATTCACCAAAATTCCCTATCCGGGAGTACATTTATCCTAGCATATCCACTATTGCCCCGAAAGAATCTTTGTGACTTATTCCTGTTAATTTTCTGACCTATCTAAATTATCATTGGTGTTCAGTATTAAAAAAATGATTATTTCTGTTAAGAATCTGACCTTCTTTTCTTTTTCCCTTTTTACTTTTCTTAATTCTGTACAAAACGGTCTGAAATCAATTGACCAAAAAACAGAAACCCTTTATAATAAAAAACATTGGAGATTCTCCTGGTTCATCAACTTGTCGGAAGCACTGCATTCCCTCTCCGGAGCGGTACTGCTATATAAAGGAGGCAGCCATGTACGAACGTATGCTGGAGAGGCAAACTCCACCCACTTATGAGGACATGATCCTCTATTGCGGCGGCGCCGGAACTCTATTCCAAGAATTGAACAGGATGCTCAGAGCAGAATTCCACACGCAGACATTAATCCGATTTCCCTATGGAAAAAAGTATGGCTGGGGCGTGAAACACTGTAAAAAAAGCAGGTATATCTGCGATATTTTTGCCGAAGCCGGTGCCTTTACCGTAATGCTCAGAATGACAAACAGGCAATTTGAAAGTGTTTATGACAAATTGTCGGAATCCACGCAGAGAGAAATTGACGGGAAATACCCCTGTGGGGATGGAGGATGGATCCATCTCCGCATTCTGAACAGGGTACAGTTTGATGATGCCATAGGGCTGTTGCTGGTGAAACTTGGAGAGAAACGGCCTGTATAAATTATTAAGCCGTTGCCGGCAAGAAAAGAAGCTGATCGCGACTGGTTGTGCGCCCAACAAAACTCTTTTTTTGAAAACTTTGTTTTCAAAAACTGAAGAGGGGCGCCCCTCTTCGTCAGGTTGAAACTCGGATGAATTCCGGGTTTTTAGTCTTGTAATAAATATCCGTCAAGAGTAGGCGGAGCGCTTTGATGGAAACAACTGCAGCCAATCTAAGAAATTGCGCACGGTAAACCAACAGTCGATTGTTCCAACACCATGCATGTGGTATGCTGAAAAAACAACAAAAAAAGAAGCATATGAATTTGGCACAGATAATCTATCCAATCGCCCGGATGCAGAGGGTTGAGCGGGGCAAATCAATATACACCCGGCAAAACAGGGACGGCAGCGCATGGGCTCGGGAGTGCACCGAAGCACGGCCAAGGTTTCCTGAACCGAGTTCCTAACCGCAAGAGAGGTTTAACCGTAAATATGAAACTCAACCGCACTTTCGGCTCTATGTCCTTTAAACGGAAAGCTATAGTCGTCCTCTTAATTCTCGTGCTGCCGCTATTGATTTTTATTGGCAGCTTTGCCGCCTATACCATACAGCGCCAAAATGACCAGCTCTCAGAAAGCGCCGGGAATACGCTTTCTTACTATCAAAACGCCTTTGAATCCGATGCACAGAACATTTCTTCTTATCTGGCGAATTTACTGTCCATCGACTATGACTTTCAGCAGCTCTGCTACCGCAGATCCTATCTAGACGCCCATCTCAGCTCCTACGACCTGGTGCAGAAATTCAAACTCCAGCTGGAAGGAAATCCTTCTTTAGGCGCACTGTTCATCCTCACTCCGGAGAACAATCTCTTTCGAGGCGCTTATAATGTGGAGGATTATTCCATGGAGGTAAAGGCGGATATCCTGAAATTTTTGAAGGAATGCGCGGTTCAGGATGACAACTGTTCCGCCAAAGGATGGACTCTACGGGAAATCGGCGGCAAGTCTTTCCTTTTCCGTTTCTTTGGAAGAAAAGACACACATACCTATTGTGTTGCGATGTTGGATCTGAACCGGGCCATTGTCCCTCAGAAAATACGCAGCAATCCTACCGCATCAGGAGCATTTGCTTTCTTTCTTGCCTCTGACGCTGAAGACGGCGCGCTTCCTCTCAGCAGTATCACCAGATTTGAAGGGACAGGCATTGTCTTGCGTCCGCAGAAAACCGGCTATTATATCAGCGGCGGAATACAGAAATACCTCATTGTACAGGAACCCATTGAAAACATGGGAATCTCCATCGGCTACGCCACTCCATATCTTGGCCTTTTCAGCGGGATGGACGGAGTACAGATCACACTTTTGCTTTTAAGCTGTGCACTGATCGGACTGATCCCCGTCTGCTATTTGCTGCTGCAAAAGTCATTATTTGCACCCTTGCAGGAGATGACCGGAACCATTGAAAAACTGGGAGACGGCGATCTGTACGCAAAGATGGAGGCTCCCTTTTCCATCCAGGAATTTGAGAGTGTTCGAATTTCCTTCAATAACATGGTAGAGCGGATCCGGCAACTAAAAATTTCTTCCTATGAAAAGGAGCTAGAGGCAAAACATGCCAAGCTCCAATATCTTCAGCTACAGATCCGTCCACATTTCTATCTAAACTGTCTGAAGAATCTGTATGCTCTGGCAGAGGCTCGGAAGTATGGCAGTATCCAAAGTGCTATTTTGGCTCTTTCAGGATATTTGCGTTTTATTTTTAGGGACAGCATGAAGCGAATCCCTCTTTCTCAGGAGCTTCGCAGCATCCGGGACTATATGCAGCTTCAGACTCTCTGTGATGCCAATCCGCCCCAATGCCGTATGGACATCGACGCCAGCCTGGATGATTTCCTGATTCCGCCCCTTTCTCTGGTCACCTTTGTGGAGAACTCCGTACAGCACGGAACCACCTTGGACCATCCTCTTATTATCAATATCCGTGTATCGCTAATAAAAAGTAAAACAGGGGATTACGTGAGTCTGCTCGTCTCCAATAACGGGCCGGCTTTTCCCGATTCCATAATAAAGGAAGCGGCGGAGCCGGAGCCCCAGATCTACCGTTCCCAGCATGTGGGCATCATCAACATTCGATATCGCCTACAGCTGCTGTACGGTGAAGCCGCAGCTCTTTCGCTATATAATTCAGCCGGGTCTCCCTGTGCAGAGCTTTTTTTACCTCAAAACGAATCTAATATTAAAGAGGAGGATCCCCTATGACCATTTTGGTAGTGGACGACCAGATAAATGTGGTCAACGGCATTGTTTCCGGTGTGGATTGGGAAACTGCGGGCATCTCAAAGGTACTGCACGCTTACAACGCATCGATGGCCCGGGAAATTCTGGAATGCCAGCCGGTGGACATTCTGCTGAGCGATATTGAAATGCCTGTGGAAGACGGTTTAAGCCTCTTCCGATGGGTACGCGGCAAAAAGCTTTCTGTAGAGTGTATTTTTCTCACCTCTCATGCGGATTTTATCTACGCAACGGAGGCTCTGAAACTGGGCAGCTTTGATTATCTTTTGCAGCCCGCCCGGTATGAGGAAATCTGCGGTGCCGTCCACAGGGCTGTGGAAAAAATACAGCAAAACCGTGAGACACAGCAGATGTACTCCTACGGAAAGGCGGTATACCGAAATCGGGATCTCTTCCTTCAGGGCATCCTCAAGGACTGGCTCACCGGAGCCTCCCTTCAGTTCAAGGAAATCCTGAAATGCTTTGGAGATCTGGGAATCCTCATAAGGGAGGATTCCCAGATCCGTATTGCCATGGTACATTTACTGCGCTGGCACGATGAACCCTGGGAGGCCGCTCCTCTTTATACCGCCTTGGAAAACATCGCTGCCGAGCTCTTCGAACAGCTTGGCCAGGGACTTTTACTGCTGCGCCTGGAAAAAAACAGTTATCTGCTCTTACTGTTTCCCAAGATCCGGCATAACCTACCGGAAGATGCAGTTTTAGAAGCCCAACTGGTTCGGCTTTCCGAGGCCTTTCAAGTTCACCTCCACTGCGAAACTGCATGCTATATAGGAGCCTCTGTTCCCATAAAAGACTCTCCCACACTGACACAGTCTTTAAAAAAGATGCAGCTGGACAATGTCTCCCGGCAAAGCGGCGTATTCATCTACGAACAGCCCAAACTGCTTCCTCCAGCCCTCATCCGCACAGATAAACTCCCCTACTGGAAAAATCTTCTGCTCAATGGCTGTCCCCAAATGGCAGAAGAGGAGATCTTTGCCTATCTGCGTCAAGCGGAGGAGTCCGGCGCCATGACTCACGAATTTCTCGAACAGTTCTGCGGCGACTTCATCCGTATGCTTGCAAAGCTTCTACAGGAAAAAGATTTCCGGGATATATTGATTCAGCCCGAAATCCAGGACTTTTTCTCTCTTGCCTCGGAAAGCCTGGAAGGCACTTTGGCATTTATCCGGAGAATTTTGCAGCAGTTGCCAGCCTTCGAAGGAAAGGACTCAGAAAAGGACCAGATGAACCGTATTGTAGAATATATTCAACATCATCTCAGCGAGGAACTCCGCCGTTCCGATATTGCAGAGGCAGTCTATTTGAATCCAGATTACCTTTCCCGGCTCTTCCGGAAGGAAAAAGGAATGTCCCTTAAAGAGTACATCATATGCGAAAAGATGAAAACAGCTCAGGCTATCCTGCGTTCGACCAATCTGCCTGTGGCTGTGGTAGCCGCTCGGGTAGGGTTTGAAAATTATTCCTATTTTTCTCAGGTTTATAAAAAGGTAATCGGAGTGAATCCCTCTGCTGAACGCTCAAAGAATCCAGACACATAACCAGAAGGAACGGGCACATCCTAACCGGTGACGCCCGTTCCTTCCTTTATTGCAAAGCCGCGCTTTCTTTTGAAAATATGCCAAGCCCGTACAGCATAATATTTTCTGCCATTTCCGCAATCTCCTGCGCCGAACAGGTCATGCCGTCATCCAGCCATTTTCTCAGCAGACCGATACAACCCGCGCTGACAAAGGCGTAAAAGTATTCAATCTGTTTGGGAGAGGCCCCCTTAAAATACTTCAAGTAGGTATCCACACAGCGTTCCCTCCCGATATTGATCAACTTCGCCGCAAAACGCTTATCCCCATAATCCCCCAGGGTGACCGTGCATAAATCCGAGTTATCCCTCAGGCATTGAAAAATCCCTGTGCTGATGGTCACTGGATTGAACGGCTCCTCCTGAAGCTGGAAGAGCGGCTCCAGGGCCTTTTCAAAATCTGCCAGCATCTCCTCCTCTATGCGCTGCATCAGATCGTAAATATCCGCATAATGGGTGTAGAAGGTTCCTCTATTGATACCTGCAGTTTCACATAACTCCCGGATCGATATACTCTGGATGGGCTTCTGCTTCAACAAATCCATAAAGGCCTTGCGGATCATCATTTTTGTCAGCCTGGTCCGATGGTCATTTGTAACTTTTCTCAAAACAGCCCCTCCTAATAAACAGTTTTTGTTCAATGTGTTCGGTAAGCATCCGCGCCGGTCAAGTTTGTCGGTTGTTATAAGACGTTTTGACTATTATAATACAAATAGCAAAAATAATCAACAGTATGTCCGCTATTTGAAAGGAGTGCGCCCTATGAAACAACTTTATCTGGTGACTGGCGCTGCCGGCCATTTGGGAAGCACCCTGGTTCGCAAACTCACTGCACGGGGAAACACCGTGCGCGGGTTGATCCTTCCCAACGAACAGGCAATACGGAATGCCCGCGTATCTTATTATAAGGGAGACGTCCGCAACCGGGAAAGCCTTCTTCCTCTCTTTGAGAACACTGAGGATGCAGAGGTTATCGTTATCCACGCAGCGGGTATTGTGGATATCTCCGAACATGTTTCTCCCGCCCTCTACGATGTAAACGTCAACGGTACGCGCAACATAATAGCTCTATGCCGGGAGAAAAATGTGAAACGCCTGGTCTATGTCAGTTCCGTCCATGCCATTCCGGAACAGGAAAAGCTTCAAGTACTGGAAGAAGTTCAAAATTTTTCCCCTGAGGCAGTAATTGGGGGCTATGCCAAGACCAAAGCTGAAGCCACCCAACTGGTGCTGGAGGCCGTACGGGAAGGGCTGGATGCCGTAGTGGTGCAGCCTTCCGGCATCCTTGGCCCCTACGATTCTTCTCACAACCACCTGGTTCAGATGATTGCCGACTACCTCCACGGTAAATTGCCTGCCTGTGTGAGGGGAGGTTACGATTTCGTCGATGTCCGGGACGTGGCGGACGGATGTCTTGCCGCAGCTGAAAAAGGAAAGCGGGGAGAATGTTACATTCTTTCCAACCGGCATTATGAGGTAAAGGATGTACTTTCCATGGTCCGCAGCTCGAACGGAGGCAGAAAACTGCCCGTACTGCCCATGTGGATGGCCAGGGCCGGCGCGCCGCTTCTGGGTTGGATTGCAAAGCACAGGAAAGAACGTCCCCTTTACACCAGATATTCCCTCCACACTCTGCAGAGCAACGACCGCTTTTCCCATGATAAGGCCACCCGGGAGCTCGGCTACCATCCCCGGGATCTTCGCACTACCATTACCGATACCGTAGCCTGGCTGAAGTGCATACCAAAGCCAAAGGGCAAGCAGAAAAAACGGGGTTCCAAAGGCAAAGTGCGCAATATCCCAGCAAAGGCCTGAACAATAACAAGCCGCCGGTTCGGATTCTAAACTGAACCGGCGGCTTATTTATAAGCTTTTTTTCAAAAATAAATCTTTGCTTTACGGTCAATTCCGATGCAGCCGGAGATACTCCATAAATCTCTGCCAGTCATAACGGCTGAGATAATGGGTTCCCTTCCTCACATGATAGCCGATGTTTCCCTCTGGGAACACCGCATTTGCCTCGGGGGATTCCTCCCCGCAGACCAACCCGCCCAGTCCGTACAGACCATAAACAGGAGAAGCCGCCCGGCAACCGGCAAGCTCAGCCGGCGGATCGGCCCACTGATCCTCCTGGGCGCTGGACACATAGAGTTTTCGGGGAGCGATCAACGCAAGCAGAAAATGCTGGTCAAAGGGCATCTCCTCTTCCCGGCCGGCATAGGCCTTATAATTTTCACAGAACCAGTAGGGGAACATCTTTGTGATATCCGCCACCCGTTCCCCTTTCTTTCCCCGTGTGACCGCCGCGCCGCTGCAGCCGGAATCATTGGAGATGGCAAAGGCAAAGCGCTCATCAGAGGCAGCTGCCAGCAGGGCCGTTTTTCCCAAACGGGAATGTCCTACAACAGCCACGTTTTTGAGGTCAACGTCCTCACGGGTTTGCAGGTAATCCATCACCCGCAGGGCAGCCCAGGCCCACAGTGCAATCTTGCCGGGCGCATTCCCGTTCCGGCTGCCTGCCGGAAACAGCGCGGCAAGCCCATCGCTGAAATCTCTGTTATCCTTTGTGACATCCTCATAGCCGAAAGAAAACACGGCGAATCCGCCGTCCGCCAGCTCCTCGCTGGGCATATATTCGTCCGGCACGTTACTGCGGAAATTGATGTGCACAAACGCCATCGGTTTTTCCGAAACGACCGCAGGCACAACCGCATGGACAGGGAATGCAAATTCCTTACCCGACACTTGAACCCGAATTTCTACTCTCTCATAAACCGCCTTGGAAGCGCAAAAATCCTCCTGCCTCTCCACTGTCCGAAAGCTGATCTGCTCCGGAGGCGGCGGCAAAAAGCCGTATTCCTGATCGCAAAGCAGCTCATAAATCCGTCCCCGCTGCTGCTCCCAAACTTTTCTGTCAGTGATGACTGCCCCAGCTGCGTCCTGCAAAACTTCCGGAATTTTCTGTTCCATTGCATTACTCCTCTCCCGGGTCCATCCAAGACGGACCCACTTTTTTCGCCTATTTACAGGTGATCACCGTCACGTCACGGTGCAGCTGCAGCACCGAGGCCGGAACCATGGGCGTCACCTTTCCGAACAACGCTTCGTGAACGATCTCCTTCTTTTCCGCTCCCGCAATCAACAGAATCCTCTTCGCTTTCATGATTGTGCCGATCCCCATGGTTACCGCCGAAGTGGGCACATCCTCAATGCGTTCAAACAGTCTGGAATTGGCCTGAATCGTACTCTGAGTCAGCTGCACGGTATGTACGTCCCTGGGAAAATCCTCCGTGGGCTCATTGAACCCGATATGCCCATTATTTCCGATGCCCAGAAGCTGCAGGTCCGCCCCGCCCAGCCCCTGCACAAGAGCTTCGTAACGGCGGCACTCCGCCTCCATATCCTCTGCCGTTCCATCAGGAAGGAAGGTATTCTCCGGGTCAATATTGATGTGATGGAAAAGATTGGTGTTCATAAAATAACGGTAGCTTTGAACATGATCCGCAGCGAGGCCGCAGTATTCGTCCAAATTTACAGTACGCACCCGGGAAAAATCCAGGATGCCCGCCTTACAGTCCTTCACCAGCTCACTGTAGGTTCCCAGCGGCGATGTTCCCGTCGCAAGCCCCAGCACACAGTCCGGTTTCAGCAGCACCTGCGCGCCAATCATCCTGGCGGCCAGCAGACTCATTTCCTCATAACTGTTTGTCTCAAGTATTCTCATAGCCAATGTACTCCTCCTTGTTCATTCTGCCATCATCTTATTCTATTTTCAAAGAATAGTCCATATGAGAAATTCCCATTTTTTTGTCAGAAAGTCCAGTACATTCTGACAAAATTTGAATGATTCTTCTTAAAAACGCCACTCCGTATTCGGAAACAGCTGTGAAAATCTGAACAGGGATATCCCTTTACATCCACCTTTTTCCGTTCAGTTAATCCGATGCCCGCTTTTTCTTCCAAGAGGGCAGCTGTGCAATCACAACTGCGGCAAACACCAGCACGCAGCCGAAAAGCTCTTTGGGCAGAAGCGCTTCACCCTTGAGCAGCCACCCAGCCAGAGCCGCAAAGACGGATTCCAGACTCAAAATCAGCGAAGCCACAGTGGGGCTTGCCTTTCGCTGTCCCAAAATCTGTAGTGTGTATCCCACACCGCTGGAAAGCAAACCCGTATAAAGCAGAGGGAGCCACGCCTGAAGGATGGAACCCAGCTCCGGTTTTTCCAAAATAAATGCCAGCACCATAGAAATGACGCCGCTGACAAAAAACTGAATGCAGGAGAGCTTTACACCATCTACATGAGGCGCCACTCTGTCTACCAGAAGGATGTGGAAGGAGAAAAGCACAGCGCAGAGGATTACCAGCACATCTCCGCTGGAAATGGAAAACCCCTCCTGCACACTCAGCAGGTATGTTCCCACCAAAGCAAGGAAGACACCGGCCCATACCTTCAGGCTGGGCATCTTCCCCAGAAAAATACCCAACAGAGGCACAATGACAATATACAGGGCCGTCAGGAACCCGGCCTTGCCTACTGTGGTATATTGGATTCCCATCTGCTGCAGCAGGCTGGCCGCGCACAGAAAAATTCCACAGAGAACGCCTCCGCCTACTAATAACTTTCTGTTATCTCCAGGCCTTACCGCGCCTTTTTCCGTTTTGACCCCTTTTGCGCGAATCGACCTGGCAAACAGCATAACAGGCACCAGGGCAAGACAGGCGATAAAGTTCCGCACTCCGTTGAAGGTACAGGGACCTACATAGTCCATACCAGCGCTCTGCGCTACAAAAGCCACACCCCAGATCACCGCGCACAGCATCAACATGGCGCCGCCTTGAATCTGCTCCCTGTTCTTACCCATTCCCATCTTCTTCCCTTCCTCTGTCCATTTCCGCCCTTTGGAAAAATCATCCGGCGTGCCAAGGCGGTGTGCGCACGCCGGATGTTCCTTATCCGTGTTCTTCCAGAGTCTTTTGTGTATCCCTGGTCAAATTTTTCATCCAGTTAAACCGGTTGATTTTCACCACAGCCACAAAGCATTTCAGAATCTGGTCGCATTTGAGACAGGCAAACACCACCCAAGGCGGCGCTCCCAGCCACATGGCAATCAATGCCGAAGGTATAACTACGCCGAACACAAAAATCGTATCGTTTTTAAATACAAAAGAGATGTCTCCGCCCGACTTGACCAGGCCGAACAGGCAGGCCGCCTGATAGCAGGTGCCGATGATGGTGACGGAGATGACATTGATAAACTGCCGGGAGTACTCCTGTGCCTCCGGGCTGGCATTGTAAAGGGAGATAAAGCCGTCCCGGGCTAGGAACACCGCCGCTCCGGAAAGCAGGCCTACGATCAGGAAGATCACCTGTACCGTCTTTGCGTATTCCTTCATCTTTTCGTACTGCCCGGCTCCCACCGTCTTTCCCGTGAGAATGCCCACCGCTGAAGAAAGGCCGTTCATCCAGACATAAATCAAATTATGAAGCATGCCGGTGATGCTGGTAGCCGCAATCACTCCGGCGCTGTAACGGCCCAGGATCATGGAATTCGCCATCATATTGGCGGACCATACCACCTGCCCGCCGATTACCGGCAGCCCGTAGCGGATAAAATCCTTCAGCAGCTGGCGGTCCGTCTTCAGAAGGTCGCTGAATTTCAACCGCAGCTTTTGGTCTATGGCAAACACATAAATCACGCTCACAGCCGCCTCCAGAACGCGGGAAACCAGCGTGGCGACCGCCGCACCCTTGACGCCCATGGCAGGAAAGCCCAGCTTACCGAAAATTAGCACGTAGTTGAGAGAAACATTGACCGCCAGCGTCATAATAGATATGTACATGCCGATCCTCGCCGTCTCTACACTGCGCATGGAGGCAACCATCACCTGGGAGATACAGAAAAACAGATAGGTAGCTCCCACTATCCGCAGGTAATCGGCGCCTTCTGCAATCACGCCCTGGTCTTCCGTAAAAATACGGATGATGGGGGCGGGAAACGCCATTGAGACGGCAGACATCACAATGCCCACCGCCACTGCAAACTTGACGCCGATAGACACTACCTTCCGGATACTCGAGGTATCCTTTTTCCCCCAATACTGTGCTGCAAGGATCAAAATAGCGCCTTCAATCCCGCCGACAAACATCTGCAGTACGGACTGCAGCTGGTTCCCCATGTACACGCCTGAAATCGCATTATCCCCCAGAGAACCAATCATCAGGTTATCCGCGAAATTGACCGCGAAGGTGATCAGGTTCTGCAGGGATATGGGAATCGCCAGCATGAACAGGTTTCGATAGAACGATCTGTCTTTTGTCATGACCATAATACAACTATCCCCTCCGCACCGGCATCCGGTGCATTTTTCCATACCGAATGTGATTATACTATACACGAATGGGCAAGTAAAGCCTTAATTCCTCAAAAAACCACACTGGCATTCAAACTGCTCCAACAAAAAACCTCCCTCAACAGAGGGAGGCAGACTGGCAAAATCTAACCCGTCAGGGCGTCTCCGGTCCTTCGGAGGAGGCGGATGTCTCGGAAGAACTGGACGCGTTGGAGGAACTGGAAGCATTTCCTTTTGCCTTGGCTTTCTTGGAGAACAGTGCCCGCTGTGTTTCTGCATCTGCGATACCAGTCTCTTCCAAACCGTTGGCTTTTTGGAATTCTTTGACGCAGCCGGTCGTGTACTCTCCAAAATGCCCGTCATACTCCGTATCCAGATACCCCAATTCTTCCAGCCTTTCCTGAAGCTTATAAACCTCGTCGTTGGAATCCCCTTCAGAGAGTTTTGTGTAAGAGGTAGTGTCGGACTCCTCCTCAGAGGAGAGTTCTGAAGAGGAACTGCTCTCTTCTCCCGGCAGCGATACTGTCGAAGATTTTTCTTCCAGCAACTCCGGAAAAGCGGATGCGCTGATTTCATAAGCGGCGTCGATTACGGTCCTTCCCTGCCATTCCATCAAGCTGGGATCCAACTCGAACACTTTATTTTCCTTCACTGCGCGCAGCTTGGAGAAATCAGCGTTGGCTTTCATCTGTTCCTTCAGTCCAGGCACACAGAAAATCACATTGGGGTTGGAAATGCGGAGAGATTGGAACTGATAGGTACCGCCCTTATCACTGCTAAATGCATTTGTCACGCCCGCGCAGGACATGAGTGTGCTGGCAAACATATCTCCCGTTACCGCAGTTCCGTCCAGGTCGTACAGATAGCAGGCAGTGGTCACTGTCTCTTTGGGCACAATGCGGTTGATGTCGTCCAGGACCGTAAAGATTTCCTGTGCCCGTACGATTCCTGCATCGTAACCGGCGCCGCCGCCGGAAAAGGCTGCGGAAACCTGGGAGTAAAGCCGCTCAAAATCTTCCCGGTCAGTGGCCGGACTCACGGCCAGCATGGTTATACCTGCATCCGACAGTGCAGAGGTCATTCCTTCGTCAAAGGAATCGGAGATTACCAGATCCGGCGCCAGGCCAATCACCGCCTGCGCGTCTTCTCCGGAAATTTTCTGCAAATCCCGCAAGCTATCCTGAGTACAGCTTTCACTGCCAGCCAACAGCTGCGTTTCACAGCCAAGAGCCAGAATGACGTCAGCCAGACCGGGGGAAAGTACAATTGCCTTCGTAGGCTTTGCAGAAATAGTGACGCCGTTTATCTCCACAGGAAATTCACCGGCAGCAGTTACTCCGGAAACAATATTCCCTATCTTCCCCATATTCTCACACCCGGAAAGTGATACGGTGACCATAACTGCGCAGAGCATACACGCCAGCCACCGACGTATCGTACTGATTTTTGTCTTCATTTTCGATACAACCCGCTTTCTCTGCAAAATATGATTCCTCTGCCCAGAAAATCAGGGCAACATCTGTCGTCTTGTCAATCCTTTCGGATTCTTTTAGTATTCTACCCTTAATTTACCGTTTGTGTCAACCTTTTTGCCGGAAAGCGCTTGACTTTTGTATACCATCAAGATAAAATGATCCAGTATGCTGTTAATAAGCGTTCCGTGAAACTGAATATTTATTATATGGAGACGTATCGAAGTGGTCATAACGGGCCTGACTCGAAATCAGGTAGTCCTCACGGGCTCGTGGGTTCGAATCCCACCGTCTCCGCCAGCAGGCTGAGTTTGAACGCAATTCGCGTTCAAAGCTCGGCCTTTTCTTTTTCCTGATACCTCGCGTTTATTGCAGGTATCACTGCCCATAAGCTCAAAAAAAGAGCTTCCACTGGAAGGATTCTTTTTCTGCATATCGATTATTCACTTCAGGGAGAAGTCTACCTTTCTTTTTGGCTGTCACCTTCCACCGCCTTTTCAAGCCTTTTCGCGTTTTACAAATGACGCCCGCAGGATTGTTCCTCTCCTCTCCATCCCTGTATCATGACTCAGAAAACAAAGGAATCAAACCCTCAAAATTCGCCGCCCATCTGCATTTGAGTGTGGGGCGGCATTGCGTTTGCGGTCGACTTGTGCTATACTTACGCGGAAATTCGATGGAAATGGAGAGAGGGTATTGAAAACAAAATCCGGGTTTTCCTGGGGAAATTTCCTGCGGAATCTCGCAGTGATTGCCATCCCGGTGGCACTGCAGAACCTTCTGACGACGACGGGCAGCATGGTCGACACGATGATGATCGCTCCGCTTGGCGAAACGTCTGTGGGCGCTGTGGGTCTTTGCGCCCAGTTTTCGTCGCTGATGTTTTCGGGATACTGGGGCTTTGTGGGCGGCGGCATGCTGTTTTTCTCACAATATTGGGGCGCGAAGGACGAGGACGGCATCGACCGCTCCTTTGGTCTGACGCTGGTCTGTATGCTTGCCTCCGCATCTATCTTCACCGGTCTTGCGCTGCTGGCGCCGGAGCTGGTAATGCGTATTTATACGGACAAAACAGCGATTCAGGCGATCGGCGTGGATTACCTGCGCATCGTCGGCTTCGCCTATCCGATGCAGGTGATCTCCATGGCGATGAGCGCTCTGCTGCGCTCCACTGAGCGCGTGCGCATCCCGCTCTTTGCGGCGATCGCATCCGTCGCTACTAATATGGGCCTCAACTGGGTGTTCATTTACGGCAAGTTCGGCCTGCCTGCTATGGGCGTGCGGGGCGCGGCACTGGCCACAACCTGCGCGGCCGCCGTCAATATGGCGGTCATCCTGATTCTCAGCCGGGCGCAGGGGTATCCGTATCTGTTTCATTTTTCGAAGCATTATCGCTGGAACAGTTCGTTTGTGCGGTCGTATTTCGTAAAATGCTTTCCAATTCTCTGCAATGAGATTTTAATCGGTGTCGGCAATATGGTTATCAACATCGTGCTGGGCCGCCAGTCTGAGCAGGCCATCGCCGCCATCGCGGTGTTCCGCACGCTGGAAGGCCTGGTTATTGGCTTCTTCTCGGGCTTTTCCAACGCGGCTTCTGTCCTCGTTGGCAAGAGCGTAGGCGCGGGCGAACTGGACACCGCCTACGAGCGCGCAAAGCGGCTCGTGCTGCTGTGCGGATGCAGTATTTTTATGCTGTGCGTGACACTGATCGCGGTGCACCGGCCTCTTTTGACCGTGATGAGCCTTTCGGGCGAATCGCTGGAAATCGGCACCGGGTTGTTGATGATTTACAGCGTCGCTGCCGTCATCCGTATGTGCAACTGGACGCAGAACGATACCTACCGATCGGCCGGCGATGCGGCGTACGGCACGATTCTCGAGATCTCATTCATGTACGCAGTGGTGCTGCCCTGCGTCTGCCTGACGGGCCTCGTATGGAAGGCGCCGTTTTTGCTGGTCTTCGCCTGCTGCTACATCGACGAGCCCATCCGGTTTGTTCTAATGCAGGTGCACATGTATTCGGGCAAGTGGGTGCGCCCTGTCACTGAGCTGGGCCGTGCGGCGCTGCCGGCGTTTCGTAAAAAACACGTGCGAGACAAAGCTCAACGGACGGCCTGAAGGACAAAGCTGGGGAAAAGAAAGAGTGGAAGCCACGGTGGAGTGCCCCCAATCGCGGCACACCTGCGTGAAACAACTCGCGCACCGCAGGTGTTTCTGTTTTCCAACTTGTTTGTCCGTATTATTTGCGGCAGGTATCTGTTTTATCAATGCTGTTTTCTTTCTAAAACCCAGTGATTATGCGGCTTTTCGAGGCCGCATTTTCTTTTTGTCATTTGAACGATAAGAAAAAACGTGCAAATTTTTAAAGAAAAGCACAGGGCAGACAATTCGAATTCATCCGTCTATTCCATCCTTCTTGCATATCCGCTTGTTTTAACGGAGGCAACGCTTGCAAAACCGCATGAAAAAACGGCATAATACCCGCTAAGAGTACTATGCCGTATCTCCTTTCCAAAACCATTTTCCTATTTATAGCTTCCATTCCAGGACGGAAAATCCGACAGGTATTCCCCGCTCACGGCGGGAACGTAAAACCTTCCGAAGCTCTTGAGCCCCTCTACGTCCAGCTCCTCCGGAAGCTCTACATAAAACAGGTAATAGGGCTGGTAATACTGGTTTTTGGGTTCTGTGCGGTAGACCAGCGTGACCCCGGCGATATCCTCGTCATAGATGGTCCCGTCCCGGATATAATCCTTGGGCACGCTGGCGATATAGTCCCCCTGCAGCAGCAGGGCGCGGGCCGTTTCGGGAGAAATCAGGGGATAGTCCCCCAGCTTCTGCGCGCTGGGGAGCACGCTCCACAATCCGATGCCTTCCCAGGCGCTCTCCTCCATCCCTGGATGAAGGGTTATCCTGTGAAAGTTATAGTTCAGGATGCGTTCTTCCAGCGTACCGTTGTCATTGTAGGCGGAGTAGTTTCGGAACATCTCCCCGGAAAAAGAGTAATCGCACCAGGTATTTACTGCAAAATCCTCCACGTTTTCCATGCCGGAAAGCTGTTCCAACAAGGAGGCGTGTTCCCGCAGCAGATATTTCACCGCCGCCTCCGCCTGTTCGCTGGTGGTATCAGCCAAGGTAAAGCTGTAATCGTCCGGCAGCGGCTTGGGCTGGGCAAAAATGATGCTCTGCCCGCCGTTTCCAAAGGCCCGGATTTCGTCTCCTGCCTCCGTACGCGCAAAAATCCCCTCTGCCTCTCCGCCGGTGAGACGGTCCTCCTCCGGCCATAGGTTTTCCTTGCGGATCCGTTCAAATTCTGTGCTTTCCACCCGGGTACCCAGGCAGTAGGCGGACCATTCCGCCAGGGAAAGCAGCTGCTCCTCGCTCAAATAGACCCTGTAGCCCGAGCTGCTGTAGGCCAGATTGCGGTACACCGGCAGCGTCTCCAGCTCCGCGTCCTCCGTCCAGGGGTTGGAGCCCATGTTTTCCGAAACGTCGTAGCACATGACGGCATCATACCCCATGCCCCCCATCCGTCCATAGCGGCCCTCCAGCATGGGCAGCCCTTCCGTCCCATCCGCGGGCGGAGGCGTGGGGATGGCAGGCGGCTCGGGCGCGCTTTCCGGCGGCTGTGCCGCTTCCGGGATAGAGCTTTCCAGCCCCGAGGAGGACGGTTCGCCCACTTCCTGGGAAGAGACGCCGCCCGGTCCTGATGTAGAAGGCGTCCCCGCCGTCCCGGGGACAAGGCTCTCCCAAGGCAAACTGCTCCCCACCAGAAGAAGAAAACAGAGGCAGGCGGCCAGAGCGCTCCACTTGAGCCAGATCACACCTCTGTTCCGGGACTTTTCAAATTGCTCGCTGCGCTCCAGCAGCTCGGTGTCGGCAGCAGTTCCGATCACGTCAAAGAGATCTTCCCGTTTCATCACACATACTCCTCCTTCCGCAGAAACTCCCGCAGTTTTTGACGGGTACGGGAAAGGATCACCAACACATGCCCCTCCTTCAGGCCGTAGCGCCGCCCAATCTGGGAAACCGGCTCCACAAAGAAATACCGCCGCAAAAACACGCTGCATTCCCGCTCCGGCAGAACGCGCAGAAATTCCGACACCGCCCGTTCCAGTTCCCTGGCCTGCACCTCGCCCTCCACGTCGTCCCGGCTGGGCAGGCATTCCTCCAGCTCCTCCAAAACCAGCGGCATTTCCCCGCCGCCACGCTTCTGTGCCCGCCTGGCCTGAAACCTGTCAAAGGACAAGTTTCTAGTGATCTTCGCCAGAAACATCCGCAGCCTTCCCGGCCGCTGCGGCGGCATGGCGTTCCATGCCCGCATCCAGGTGTCGTTTACGCACTCTTCAGCGTCCTCCGGGTCGTGCAGAATGTTGTCCGCAATGGCATAGCAATACCTGCCGTACCGCGTGCTCGTCTCCCGGATCGCCCTCTCATCCCTATTCCAGTACAATTCCACGATCTGACTGTCCTTCACGATTCCTCCCTCCCCTCACCCTATAGGACGGAAAACTATAGATATTCTAACACAAAAGATCGGAACCTCCCATCCGGACGGCTCCGATCTTTTGTACAGCTAGGTCCTGAAACTCTGATCCATACGCCGTTCAGACAGAAGAAAAAATTAAGCTGAAAAGTCTCTTCCCGATTGCCCTTGAGTGTGATAGAATTGATGGAAAATCAGAAGAAACAGGGAGATTGTATATGAGTTTGAAAGCAAGGATAAGCAGACTGAGGGAGCACCCTCTCAGCCTGGTACTGGCAGGTAACAAGGGAAACCCCCGGACACTGGTGCTGATTGAGCCCTTGTGGGGCATCCCCTACAACCTTATCGCGCCGTTCGCCACCCTTTACATGTACACCCAGGGCATCACGGATGTACAAATCGGCTTGATCCTCTCCATCACTATGGTCGTCCAGGTATTTTTCTCCTTCTTTGGCGGTATTCTTACTGACAAGCTGGGACGGAAGTTCACCACCATGATGGGCGACTTTTTCGGCTGGACGCTGGCCTGCCTGATTTGGGCCATTTCCAACAATTTCTGGCTGTTTTTAGCCGCAGCTATCCTCAACTGTTTTGAACAGATCAACCAGACAGCGTGGTACTGCCTGCTCATCGAGGATGCCAATCCAAAGGATTTGGTGGGTATTTACACCTGGGTGAACATCGGCGGGCTGGTTGCTATTTTTTTTGCACCCCTCTCCGGGCTGTTCGTCAGCTCCTATTCCGTGGTGCCGGTGGTACGGGTGCTGTACGCCCTCTTTTCGCTGACTATGGTCACGAAAACCTTCATCACCTTCAAATTCTGCCATGAAACAAAGCAAGGCAAAATACGCCGGGCAGAGACAAAGGGCGTATCCGTCTTCCATATGCTGGGGGAATACCGCCAGCTGATCCCCCTCCTGCTGAAGGACAAGGGCGTTCTCAAAGCGGTAGCTGTCTCAGTCATCCTTTATATCACAAACATAGTGAGTACAAATTTTTTCAGCCTGTACGTAACCCAGCGGCTGGGCCTTTCAGAAAACTATCTGGCGCTGTTTCCCATTTTGAACGCGGCTGTCATGCTGATCTTCATGGTGGGCATTCAGCATCGCATGAGCGCCGCAAAATTCCGTGTCCCTTTATGGGTCGGCCTGGGGCTGTACTGTGTAGCTGCCCTGGCGTTGATTTTCTCTCCCGCTGACAATCTGGGATTTGTGCTGGTTTACGTGTTTGCCGCCGCCGTGGCCGCCGCGCTGGTGAATCCCCGCAAGGACGCGCTGCTTCAGCTCAACATCAATCCCCAGGAGCGGGCCCGCCTGAACGCCCTGATCATGGCCTCTACCATCGCCCTCTCCTCCCCCTTCGGATACCTGGCCGGCTGGCTTTCCAGCCTGGACCGCCGCCTGCCTTTCGCTTTCACCTTCCTGCTGTTTATCACAGCCATGGTTGTCATCGGACGCATCCAGGAACCGCAGATGGAGGAAGAAAAGACCTAAGAGCGCCGCCAATCCCAGCGCCTGCCTTCCCGCTGGGGGAGGGGCAGGAAGTCTGCGTCCCTGCCGCTTCCAGGAAACGCACTTCGCTTTCAGAGGGAGCGTTTAAGAGATTTTATTCCCTTGAAAAATTCGGCATAGCCGTAAGCACCGGCTATGCCGTTTTTTCATGCTTGCCTGGAAGCACTGCTATGATACCGTTATAAATAATTTGAATGTGCTGTGTCCTATGGCCGTCAGCTTTCCCCTCTCTTTTTCCCGCAGTTGGGACAAAAATTTCCAGATATTTCCCGCTGCCCGCAGGAGCAGCTCCAGGTTTCTGCTGCAGACGGAGCGGGGCGTTTGGCACCGCAGTTGGGGCAGAAATTGCTGGAAATACCCTTCTCGCCGCAGGTACAATCCCAGGTTCCCGCCGCAGCTGGGAGGGGTCGTTTCGCACCGCAGTTCGGACAAAAATTGCTGGTCACAGCCTTTTGGCCGCAGGTGCAGTCCCAAGAATCGGAAATCGCCGCGCTGACGGTCCGCCCTGCGTTTTCAGCACAGTTCAGCACGGGATTCAGGGCTTCCTTTGTCAGATTCATCACGCCGCCCATGGCCCCCAACGTCACGCCCAGTCCGGCGATCTCCCCAAGTCCTCCGGAACCCTCTCCGGCAATGCCGTTTTTCATTGCCTCCATGCCAACCTGCCTGGCGGTTTCCTGCTGGTAGCTGTACCCCTTCATCCTCATCTCCTGGGCTTCCGCCTCTGCCTGCATGCGGTAGGCCTCCGCCTCTGCCGCCTTCTGAATCTTCAGCGCCTCCGCTTCCCCCTGTGCACCGAGAATTTTCATCCGGGCGTCGGTGTAGGCCTCCACAGCCCGGCGTTCCGCCGCAGCTTCGGCCTCTTTGCAGCGGATCTCCTCCTGCCTCACGGTAAGATACTGCTCGGCATACTGTTCCTTCATTCTTCGGAAGTTGGGGTCGTCATCCGGAGTGACCACCCGGCTGACATAGAATTCCGGCATGGTCAGGCCATATTCGCCCAGGGAACCGTTGATCCGCTCCCGCAGCGCGGCGGAAAGCTCCAGGAGCCGCTCGTCGATCTCCAGTACGTTGATTCCATTATCCTTAATGGCCTGGGCCAGATAGCTTTTCACCTGGGTCATGACCATGGCCCGGAAAAAGCCCTTGCCTCCGCCCAGCAAATCCTCCTGCCCCAGGCTGGAAGCAGTGCCCACCACCCTGAGGAGCAGCTGCCGGGAATCCGTGACGCGGATGGAAAACTCGCCGCTGGCCCCCAGTTCCACATGCAGCCCGGAAGCCGGGTCAAACAGCCGCACCTTCGTATCCGTGCCCCATTTGATTCCCATTTGTGTGGCAAGGCTGATAAAATACACCTCGGAGTGAAAGGGGCTCTGCCCGCCGGCGGGCAGTTCATAAATTTTTCCCAGCATGGGCAGGCGGTCTGTTTCCAGCAGATAACGGCCAGGCCCGAACAGATCCAAGGCCTGACCATCCCGGAAGAACAGCGCCTCCTGGCTCTCATGTACAATAAGCTGGGAGCCCAGGTTGAAATCCTCCACCGGATGCTTCCATACCAGCGCGTCGTCTTCCCCCTCAAATTTGATGACGTTTATCAGATGTCTGCGTTCCGTATTCTTTTCAGCCACGATAATCTCCTCCTGATCATGGTAATATTTCAGTACAGTTTTTCCTCTTTTTTGTTTATGAATTCCAATCTGAAATTCCGGAATAGTAACTGGAATTGCCGCCGAAGCCGCTGTACCGTCCATCCCTTTCCTGAACTACCATATAACTGGTTCCTACCGAAAGCGCAACCGGATCCTCAACCTCTTCTTCCACCTTGCTGACACTGATTATCAGCTTATTAGAGGCTGAATGGTAGGTGTTCCCAGCAATAAGCAGTTCCCCCTGCGCCGTAATCGCAGCGGAAAAATAGTTACCTACCGAAATAGCTATGACATCCTTCCAGGATTTTACGTTGCTTTCTATCGCGGTATTGGTTCCGGTGTACACCACCGTGCCGTCCGCCCTCAGCCCCATGACGCCGTCCGGTTCCACAGAAATCGCCACAATATCCGTCCAGTCGTCTACCCTGATTTCACCCTCATCTCTCTTGAGATGACCCTGTACCACCACCGAGCCGTCCGCCTTCAGTCCCACGGTAAAGGCATCCCCTGCCCCTACGGCGACAATGTTTGTCCAGGACTCCACGTCCTTTGGATGGCCCCAATTATTTCCTGCCGCCACCACAGTTCCATCTGCTTTCAGGCCCACAGAATGAGATACTCCAGCCGCAACATCAATCACATCGGTCCAACTCTCCACATCGCATTGCCCATCCTCATTTTTTCCAGCAGCTACCACGGTACCGTCCTCTTTCAGGCCCAAAGCGAATCCACCATATGCCGCGGAAGCAGAAACAGCCGTAATATCTGTCCAGCCCTTTACCCCCGGCGCCGGGTCCTCGCCAGCGACAAGTACGGCGCCGCTCTGTGTGACCGCCAGGCATTGGCGTCCCCCGACGGAAAGCTTTTTCGAATCAAACAAAGATTTCTGAAGCAGCGGTACGGCTTTTTTCATCTGTAAACTGGCATCCCGATAGGAACCCAGCTTTCGGAAAGCAAGATAGGCTTCCCGGTAATGACCGGATTCCATCTGTTCCATTGCAGCGGAATAATCCCGTCCGGGAAGAATCACCTGTGTCATCAACACAGCAACCCCAGTTGACACGAGCAGTACAGCCACTACAAGGATAGAAATAATCCTCATTTTTCTATGCATCCGAACCCGGTTCCGCTCCTCCTCGATCCGGCTGGCTTCCCGTTCGGCCTCCCGGAGCTCCTCTATCCTTTTTTCGCAGGCTTTCACCTGCTCCATGCTGTCCAGATAATCCTCCAAGGCCTGGAACTGATCCATAGCATTTCGTAAATCCAAAGAGTTTTTGGACTCATCCCGCTTCTTACAGGCAGCTTCATAGGCCTGCCGCCTCTCCTCTTCCGCCTTCAGCCTGGCTTCCGCACTTTTTTCAGCCGCCCATTTCTCAGCCTGATCCAATTTTTCCCGATAAGCTTTTTCTACACTTTTCCTGGCTTCCTCATCCGAGGGCAGCGCCGCTTCCTGTCTTTGCCGCAATACTTGAATCACATCGCCCAGAACCCGGCTGAGTCTCTCTGCGTCCTCCTCTTTGGAAAATTTCAAAGCCCGCTGAAACAGTTTATTTCCCCAAAACGCCTCTTCCTCCGCGATCACCTTCCGCCAAGAGGGGAGGTAAGCAGGATAGGTACGGTCAAACTCAAATCTTTCGCAGATATCCTTCCTGGTCAAACGCTCCCTCACAAAAAAGCGGGACACGGCTTCCTCGATTCGTCCCACCGCCTCCGGACAGGCTTCCGTCCTTTCCGCTTCCACGGAAACGTGGAGTTTCTTCCGGTTCTCGGCCAGAGCTTCCAGTGTGGGACTTTTTTTCTCTGCCAGGAATTTCCCCAGATATGCCCTGCCGTTTTCCGCATCCAGGTTCAGCGCCTGTTCAAAAAAGCCGTCCGCTTTCAGCCAATCCCCGTCCTCCAGGGCCAGTTCTCCCCGTTTTAAAAGGGCGGACAGGTTTCCGGTTTCTCCCTGGATTTCCCCATTCTCCTTTTCCTCTTCTCCGCCCGCGCCCAGCACCTTGTCGATTCCCCGGATCAGGTCCTGGATGAAGCCGATTTTACTCATGTCGTAGGCCTGCAGGATGGACAGCTGTTCCGGCAGGTCGTAGGGATTCATGTCCCGGTAGCAGGGAATCAGCAGCTTGGAACGATCTTTCTTCATCAGGGCCAGGAACCGGCTCCACTCGTTTTTCACCCACACTGCATTGAAATGCTCCGCTGTGGTGCCCAACACTACCATCACTTTGGCGGACTGCAGCGCCGCAAAGATGTAGGGTTCGTATTCCACACCCGCCTTATCCTCCAAAGTGATCCGGGCAAAGAACACCCTTCGCCCCTCTTCCGTCAGCTCGTAATAGATTTCCTGAGCCAGCACGCTGTCCTTCGTGCGGCTGCCATCTTCCTCAGACTCTTTGTAGCACAGAAACACATCGAAGGCCTCTTCCCGTTGGGACGTGGCCAAAATCCCTTTTTGCACCTGGGCGATTTTCTCTCCGTCCTTCCGGTACTGGCTTTTGGCGGCCGCGTCGGCATATTCCAGAGCGGCGAGATAGTCCACATCCTCCAAAAAGCTGTCGAAGCTCAGCCTGTGGCAGGTAGGGAACCATTCCCCGCTTTCCGGATCCTCCACGTATTCGATTCCAAACCGGCAAAGCGCGCAGCACCAGTGAGCCTCGGCATTTTTGTCGTCCTGCTCCACGATGCGTTCATATACCGCCAGTGCCTTATCGAATTCCCCCGCCCGGCGAAAATGATTGCCCCGGTTAAACGCCGCCGCCGTCTGTTCGCCGTCCACTTTTGGCAGCGTCATCACACTGCCGCAGTATTCACAGGAGCCAAAGGTTTTATCCGTGGAAAGCTCCATATCCCCGCCGCACATTTTACACTTGATAACCGTCATTCGTTCCTACTCCTTCTCCTGCTGATTTTCTGCCCCCTGCTCTGCCCCGCTGGATACCTCCATATGATCCAGCGCAAATTCCAGAGCCATACTCATAATTTCATTGCGCGTGCGGCCGGTAGCCCTTGCCGCTCCGTCTATTTCCTGCAGCATTTCCCGTGACAGCCGCATGGATATCACCATGGACTCTCCGCCGTACCGCTTCGGTGCGATTTTCAATTTCGGATCTCCCACAGCTTTGCCCCCTTTTGTTTCTATTGTAATACAAATGTATTTTTTTGCAAGTGAAATTGTAAATCAGTGAAAAAAGCTGCTGTTTCCGGAAACTATTTCCATCTACAGCAGCTTTGTTTACTTATCCCATCGGATCAAGAGGGGGCAAATTTTCAGGTTTCACAATTTCCGGTTTGCCCACATACTGCATATGCGGATAAATGATTTTAAGAAATTCATCCGGAAAATACTCGTCAAAAAACTCCTGTACCACGTTGGAAGCAGGCACGTTATTCACTCGTTCAGACTGACGGTACACCGCCCCGGCAGAAAGCGCCATATCCGCCACCATGAACAGCGACACAGCGATTGTCAGGGGACGGCCCACTTTTTTAGGGATCCGCTGGATCGTCCTGGAGAGGATTGGGTACAGGTCCTTCACCCAAATTAGGCCCAGAATCCCCCAGAAAAAGGAATACATCAAATTGGTCCGCCCGCCGATATTCAAGGCGGAATCACTGTACTCCCAGGAGACCGTGCCGAACATGACCTGCTGCAGGAAACTGCACAGGTATTCAAACCCTCCCCCAATTACCATGCTGGCCAAAAAAATGAGCACATCCTTCTGGTTGTACATCTTATAGAGGAACAGCGTAATGGCAATGGCTCCAAACCCATAGATAAGGATAAACGGCCCGAACACTACGCTGACCCGCAGCTCAAATTTGTGGGGCGGCATTGCCAGCGCATACAGGGTTTCCAGTACAAAACCCACAAGATTGCCGATCATAAAAATCCAAAACAGCTTGGAATAACACATGCCGTAGGCAAAGGGTTTTTCCGCACCTTCGGGCAGCCTCTGCTCATAGGCTGCAACAGCCGCTTCATTATGCTTCCGGATCAGCTCGCCGGAACGGCGCCGGAACACATCCACATTCTGACGCAGCAGCTCCAGCTGTTCATTGTGCTTCAGGGATTTCAGATCAGGGAAAGCCTTGAGCAGACGCTTGTGCAGCTTGTTTGCATGCAGCGTCTGTTCATATTTTTCTTTCAGGCGGGCAGCTTCCTTCTGCCACTCCTTCTCAAATTCTTTCTGCTTTTCTTTGACGGCAATAGCCCCCGCCGAAATCCCCTCTCCCAGCTTATCAGAGCCGGCCCGGATTTTACTGGAAACATATTCCAGGTTCTTCAGTTTCCGGTTCAGCCCGATAATCGCCACCACGGTGACGGTAAAATCTGCCAAAGCCAGGCCCAAAAGCACCAGCAGCACCACCACGCCCACCGTACGGGGAATCAGAGAGACAAAATATCTTGTCAGGGGCATTACAAAACGCACCACCATCGCGCCCGCTATTGCCCAGACAATGGAAAACTTCAGGCAGATATAGCCGTTCAGGTTGTGAGGCTGGTTGGAATAATCCCACCATTTCTGACGAAATACCTTTTCCAGTACAAAACCGGCAAACCATTCCAGCGCCGACCCCAGCACCATAGAACCCACCAGCAGAGCCGCCAGATTCCCGCCGAAGGGGCGCATGATGAAATCGATAAGCACAACACCGAAGCCATAAATTGGACACAGTGGCCCATTGAGAAAGCCACGGTTGACAAAATGCCTATCGCGCACCGCAGCAAAGGCCACCTCACTGCACCAGCCCAGAAAAGCAAAGATAAAAAAGCACCATACATATGTATACATGTCGTTCCCCTGCCACTCCCTCCGTCCCGATTCCCTCCGAAACAGCAATAATATTATTATAACAAACAAGGCGTTCCCTGTAAACAGGAGCGCCTTCGGAAAGAGAAGTTTAAGAAATGACGGTCCACAGAATGCCGCTCAGTCTCCCCTGAAAAGCTCCGGCAAAGCCTCTAAAAGATCCGTGGGCAGCATGGCCCTGGGGGAAAACCTCTCAGCACAGAGGTCCCCAGCCCTGCCATGGAGAGAAACGCCCGCCACAGCCGATTCAAACAGAGGCATTCCCTGCGCCGCAAATGAGGCGACCATTCCGGCCAGCACGTCTCCGCTGCCCCCCTTGGCCATTCCAGGATTGCCCGTGGGGTTGACTGCCGTCCGGCCATCCGGCGAGGTTATTACGGTACCCGCCCCTTTCAGTACAGAGACCGCTTGAAATTTTTCTGCCGCTTCCCCGGCTGCAGCCAAACGATCCGCCTGAATTTCCCGAACACCCTTTCCCAGCAGCCTTGCCATTTCACCGGGATGCGGCGTCAAAACAAGAGGCGCCTGACATTCCCTTCTCCATTCCGGATGCCTGGAGAGGAAATTGAGGCCGTCCGCGTCAAGTACCAGTGGAATTCTGCAGTGCCGGAAAACAGGGGGACAGGCCTGCTCGGACAGTTCCCCCAGCCCGCAGCCTAAAAGGCAGGCCGTCGCCTTGGAGAGGGCCTCCCGCAGCAACCCCTCGCAGGCCCTTTCATCGCTCCGCCAGGGAAGGATGGTGAACACGGCTTCCGGAACCGCCTGAGCGGCGATGGGATAGATACGCTCCTCCACCGCAAGATGCAGCAGCCCAACCCCGCACCGGAGCGCCGCCCGCGCCGCCATCAGGCAGGCCCCTGCCATCCCGTAGCTTCCGCACACCAGCAGCAGCCGCCCTAAGTCCCCCTTGTTGCTTTGGACGCCGGGAGAGGGGAGCACTTGGGCGGAAAACTCCGCCTCTATCTCAAACCGCTTGCAGGAAGCCTCGGCTTCCTGCAGCAGGCGCGCTGGAATCCCCACCTGCGCTACCACGGTCTCCCCGCAGTATTCCTTGGCGGGATAGGAGGCACAGGCAGGCTTCTTTCCGGTAAATGTTACCGTGATATCTGCCCGGAAGGCGCCGGGGCTCACTCTTCCTGTGTCGCATTCCGCGCCGCTGGGCAGGTCGCATGCCAGCTTCAAACAATTCTGGGCATTGGCCAGGGCCAGAAAACGGGCCGGTTCTCCGGAAAGCTCCCCATGGAATCCAAAGCCATACACCGCGTCCACGATCAAGTCGGATTCTTCCAACATCCGTTCCGCCCGTTCCGGCTCATGCCCCGCACAGACCGTCTCCACAGCCTCCGGCATACGCAGAAAGGCTTGATGCGCAAGCCCTGTCTGCGGTGGGCCCTGCAGCAGAAGCACCCGGACGCAAGCGCCTTTCTCCCACAGCAGCCGGGCGCATACAAAACCGTCCCCGCCGTTGTTTCCCTTTCCGCAGAGAATTGCCACACGTTTCCCTTCCAGAGGATGGAGGAGTTTTTCCGCTTCCACCGCCACAGCGGTCCCCGC